>Ga0114968_10002059_pt1 | contig 15492 bp, 13 predicted proteins | sample M_130807_EF_Meta_FD_87020 | JGI IMG/M metagenome (GOLD analysis project Ga0114968, IMG submission 87020) | Freshwater microbial communities from Lake Montjoie, Canada to study carbon cycling - M_130807_EF_MetaG | ecosystem: Environmental > Aquatic > Freshwater > Lake | place: Lake Montjoie...
CTACAAAATAATACAATGTTATAGGGACAGGTGGTTCAATCGGAGTGGACCATACAGGATACAAATAGGTATTGAATGTAGTTGGCCACAAATCTCCCAAATTATAAGAAACGTCTGTATAGACGACTTCGTTATCCACTATTTCATATTGCACACCCTGCCAGCCAATAAGTATAAGACCCGGTGTAGGAGGATCAACGACAATACCACCTGGAAGCACATTTGTGCTTGCTATATATTGTGGATTATCACTTGGATCCTTTATTTCACTATACAAAGATCTGTTTGGATCTGGTGGAATTGTAAATGTATTTGGACCACTTATATCACTTGGATAGTAATAATACAATGTTATAGGGACAGGTGGTTCAATCGGAGTGGACCATACAGGATACAAATAGGTATTGAATGTAGTTGGCCACAAATCTCCCAAATTATAAGAAACGTCTGTATAGACGACTGCATTATCCACTATTTCATATTGCACACCCTGCCAGCCAAGAAGTGTAAGACCCGGTGTAGGAGGATAAATTACAATATCACCCGGAAGGACATTTGTGCTTGCTATATATTGTGGATTATCACTTGGATCCTTTATTTCACTATACAAAGCATTACTTGGATCTGGTGGAACTATGAATGTATTTGGACCACTTGCATCACTTGGGTAATAATAATACAATGTTATCGGAAGAGGTTCAATTGGTGTGGACCATTCAGGATACAAAAATGTGTTTGATATAACAGGCCATGTATCGCCAGGATTATATGATACGTCTGTATAATTTCCTGTATATCCTTCTTGACCTGCCCAATATAATAATGTTAAACCAGGTGAAGGAGGAGAAATGCTTGAACTATCCGGAAATGTCGTTGTCGCAGAAATAGTGGAATCACTTGAACTATATACCAAATTTGAAAAATTAGGATCAGGAAATACATCAGCTGATGTTGGAAAATAATATGCTGCTGGACCACCAACTTGAAAACCGGATTCGCTCATAGGTCCAATCATTAATCTTGGTTCGCTATTTTCTGTACTCGTATTTTGAGTATAGTGATTTGCTCCCTTTGAAAATTTAAATGCGCGATTTTGTTGAATATCATAGGATTCTTCATCAATAATGAGAGAACCATTACTGTTTGATAAATAAACAATAATCGTACTCTGAAAATCAGATTCACCAGAATCTATATGTGGTAAACTATCATTAGATATCCAACTCATGGGTATTTTTATCGGTAAATCTACTGATAACTGTAATGATGTTATAAGTTTTTCACGCATCGTTTCTGTCAAATCTATTGAGAACCTCACTTTTTCATGATTTGTTAAATGTTCTCGGTTTCTAAGAACTTCTTCATTATGTAAAAGTTCTTGGATTTCATCATTCGAGAAAATAGAATCTAAAAATATGGATGAACTCATATATAAAATATATATGATATATTTCTATATAAGATATATTTCTATATAAAATTTATTTTATAATACTAATTATTATAACATAATACAAAAATGACATTATTAATATCAGTTGAAAATCAAAATATTTTATGGGAAATGATAAATAAGGTATCTTTATGTAATACTGTTTTCCCACCAGGTTCTCAAAATGATAAAAATAATTGGTTCAAAAAAATTATTGGAGAATATTACAATAAAGTCCCTGTTAATATTACAAGAAATGATTTGTATAAAATAAATCGCGATATATTGTCGTATATGGTTAAGCAATTGGGAGAACTTGATCGACAAAATAAACAAATTAATATTGACAGAGGCACTTTTTCGAGAACACAAAATCCTATAAAACCGTCTGTCGATGTTAGTGAATATGAAAAAAGACAATCGCAATATAATACCATGTTTGAAGTTCAGAAGCCACAGATGATTGATTTTTCTGAAAAAATAGATGATGAAGTAATTACAAATATGGATGAATTAATTGAGAACCATAAGAAAATGAGAGAACAAGAATTACAAGGAATATTACCATTAGATACAAATACTCAACAACCGATACAATCTATACAACCTATACAATCTATACAACCTATAAAAGTGAATATTATGGATGATATTCCAAAAGAAACTATTCATACTGTTCTTTTAGAAGATAAAGAAAAACGTGTGCGGTTTGATTTATCTGATAATATTAAAAATACTCAACATGAAGATATTTTATATGAGAAATTGAATAATAAAATAGAAGATATGATTACAAAATTTTCGAATATGGAGTCAAAAATTGACAGTTTACATAAGAAAATAGATGAATTATATAATAAAACTGACAATAGTAAATATAATAAAGATAACGATATAACAAAAAATATATCAATTGCAGAGAATAATGTGGAACTAATAAAACAAATGCTGTAGTTTATTATAAAAATATTTATAATAAACAATTTATTTTTCTTTTTTATTTAATTTTTTTAAGATTTTCAGCGGTTAATTTTGGCGAACCATCGTCATTTTTTTGTTCATCATCTCTTTTATTTTTATTTTTGTTATCTTTTGATATTTTATCAAAATGGGGTTGATAATTTGTAATATCTATTATTTGTTCTTTATAAGGTCTTCTGCGACTAACACCATTCGAACATTTTGTTCCAGGGCAACCATCTAATATATTAGTTAATAAATCTTCTACGCCATAAAATGTTTGATTAAAAAATTCCATTGTATCTGTATACCGTTGTGGTTCGATCAAAACCATAAATTGCCCATATTCCATTTTATTTGATTTTTGCATAGGATCTTTTTTGTATTCTGTTCGCGGAAACCATAATAATTTAACTGTTTGTTGATTATTTTTTTTTCCAGGTGGTTTTTTTTCTGATTGAGAAGTAAACCATTCGCCAATATTTTTTGCACCAGTTAAAACAGAAGATGATATATTTTTTAAATATGCTGTTGTAGGTGCATTTAACGCCTGCTTTATTTTATCATATTGTTCTTGTGAAATCATATTATCATCTAATGATATTTTCATCTTCTCCAATAGTTCTATATTTGAAATATGTTGGATATCTGATGAATCATTATTAAATACAGAATTAAATAATTTTTCAACATCATTTATTTTTTGTAAATCTTTTTTACCTATAGATTCAGATACATTTGATATTTTTACACTTTGTCCAATAAATATTTTTATATTTTTAAATAAATCTTCAAAAAATTCAAGTGTGTTTTTTGATAATATTGTATCATTCTTTCCTGCTGGATTTGAACGAATATAATTACCATTGTCATCAAAATCATATCTATCTACTAAATTTAAATCAAATGTTGACGCATCTTTGTCATATATATTCTTCATAGCATTCAATGATATTAATGCTTTTTTATAATTTTCTGTTTCAATATCTTGTAACTCCTTTGTTTCTTGATCATTTTTTTTGTATGTATTTAGTTTCACGGGATCTGGCTCTACAACCATATGATATTTTATCATATCTTTTATATTCGCCAAAATTTTTTTGATTTTTTCGAGATCTTCCTCTGGATTTGTATTTATAGGTTCTCCTCCTCGTGTTGTATTTCGTTTATTTACAGTATTACATACCAATACTTTATAGTATTTCTTTGCAGTTTTATGTTTCTTTGTTTCATTTTTCATTATTTTTTTGTCCTTATTTTTATTTGAATATCTTATCTTTTTTGTTTGCATTTATAATAACTTGAGAAAATAAAGGGTTTTATTTTTAATCATTAAAATATAATTTTCTGTATTGGAATACTACATTATCTGGTATTTTGGATTTCAAAAACAAATCTCTACGTTCATTTACTGATAATATTTTTCCTTTTGTGAAAGGCGTTTTACCAGTAAGTTGTGTAATAATAAAAAATAGTGAATACATACCACATTCTGTATTACCACGTTGATGTGTAATGCCTTTATTATTATAAAATATGAAATGTATCGGATTTTCCAGTTCTAAACCCTGCTTTATAATTCTGTTTACCAATGGTGTATGTGTATGTGTTTGTTTTTCTTCCATCCAAATTTCCGGTGGAATTCCATTATTTGCACTATCAAAAAAGAATATATATTTGTTCTCAATATCAATGAATAAAGAAACCCAATGAGAACCACTTTGATAATGTTTATCTAAATTAAATACAATACCGATTTTCGTCTTTTTTGCCTTTATAAACCGATCCAATGAAAAATTGCACAAATCTTCTAAAACACACTTACCTCCTTGTTCTGGAAGTTTGGTGTCGAAATCAATCGTTGTTGGACCGATTATTTTGAATTCTGGATAGGATACTTCATATTGTTTTGCGACTTCAAATATATCGAAATTTGAAAGCCATTCATCTGGATTATCATTCCATTCTTGTGGATGTTTTGGTGCAAACACATATTTTTTTATTTGTTCTTTCATAGATTCATCGTCTAATTGATTTAACCAACATTCTTCTTTTTTACAGGATAATCGTTTTTTTAGAATTTTCCATGCTTTTTTCGGATTTTTTTCAATTATTTTTGCGTTTGGATGTTTTTCATTGTATTTTTGTATAATAGTCATAAAAATAGCGGGAGTGAAACAGCTTTCATTATTTATTTTTTTTTCATTTGTGATTGCTGGACTGCAGTTCATTTTATGAAATTTATTGAGTTTTGTTTTTCGTACTGTTCTTTTTTTCTTTTTCTTTTTAAAAAATACGTTTTTTATTGTTTTTGTAAATGACATTGACTTCTTATTACAATAATAATATATTTTTTGCATTTCAAATATATTATTCTTTATTTTTCTATTTTCGTAATACATATTTGTCCATTGTATAACGCGAATTCGAGAATGATTTTTTCAAAGGGACATTATTTAAGTATTCGGCACCATCAGTCGCAGCAACACTTGCAACTTCAAGATCATCGCATTCTATGTTTTCATTATCTTTATTATTTACATTTACTTCTTCATTGTTCATTTTATTTGGGTCAAACATAATTTCTTCGTCTTTGTTATCATCAGAACCATAGAAACATGAGACTTCTAAATCATTCATTTCAAAATATTTGATAAATGTTTTACTATATTCCAATATCATTTCATTCATTTCATTATTTATTTGGAAATCTGAATTGTCTAAATATTTTATTGTCATTTGTATCATACGAGACTTATATTTACGCACTTTTGTTCTAAATTCTTGTTCTTCTTTATGCTTTTTTGGATCCGTCTTTTCAATATATCGATTATATGTGTTTTTATTCATTAATAACTCTAACGTTAGTTTATCTATTGTTTCCATTTTATATTTACCATAGATTTCTTATTTTTTTACATTTATGTAATCCATCATTTTTATTTTTTATTTTTTTTATAAAGGAGAACGTCGTTTCGTTTTTCTTGCTTCTTTTTCTAATTTAAGTGTTCGTTTTTTATCAGCTTGCTCTTTTTTCTCTTTCTTTTTTTCTATTTTAAGTGTTTGTTTTTTATCAGCTTGCTCTTTTTTTTCTTGGCGTTTTTTCTCTGTTTCTTGGCGTTTTTTCTCCTGTTTTTTTATTTGTTCTTGTTCTTTTTCATGAATATTTTTTTGTCGTTCTTCTTTTGCAACCTTTAATTCATCCTCGATTGCTTCTTCATATTTATTCACAATCTTATTTATTTCTTCGTCTTTGATTTCTTCTTTCAATTCCCCCTGTTTGCGCATAGTCCGTCTCAAACGTTTCTCCTCTTTTTTGGCTGCATTCAATTCTTTTTTCTCTTGTCTTATCATATTTTTCATTGTTTTTCGAACATTATGATAGACTTCTTTTTTATTATCTTCTAATAGTTTTATAGCTTCTTGATCATCTTCCAAATCATCCTGTATAGTTTTTGCTGTTATTTTTTTCGTTTTTCTAAACTTTTTCTGATGATCTTTTATTGTTAATTGAATAACTGACCGTTCCAAATCAGATAATTCGGATGTTCTCAAAAAATCACGCAACTGTTTTAATCGCAATTTGTACGCTTCATTATCAATTTTCAATCTATTTTTCATCATTTCTATATGATCTTCGTGTTCTTTTATTTCGGCATTGTATTTTATAATTTTGGGATGTTCCTTCAAATTCTCTAATAATTCTTTATTTGTTCTTACTCGTTTTCCACAAATGGTTCTCAAAGAAAAATACGTGCTATTCTTGTAGTTTTCAAAATCCTCTGGATGTGTTTCTATATTTTTGCGTATGCTTTCTAAACCTTTCGTTTTTGATTTGGCAACCTTTTGAAGCTCAACATTTATAGTTTTCATTTGCGATTTTATTGATTTCACATACTCTTTAATTTCTCCTACCAAGTTTTTGATATTTGAATTTATTATTTTATTACAGCGGTTTTTTGATAGTATATCATTTTGAGACGTTTCGCATTTTTTCCGCAAATACTGAAATCGCTCTTTTTGCATTTCGGAAAGTTCATCTGTTAGAAGTTCAGAAGCTTTCTCAGCTTGATCTTTAAGTTTGACTATATTTTCATCAACATCTGTTCTCAATATATACTTGTCATATTTTTTTACTTTTTCCATTTCTACATCTGATACGATTGGAACCATTACACGTTTTACAATAGGTTGGGCAAATTGACGAGCATCCTTTTCTCTATTCAAATAACTAATATGTCCAGCTATATTATCTAAATACTCATGTTGCCCTTTATTTGTAAAATGACCTTCATTATCAAGATAATGCGATGAAAATGATTCAAAAGTATGAGGCATTTGTTCATCAATCGGTTTGCACAAATTTATCAATTGGATTAATTCCATTGGCGATTCAGTAATTGGAGTTGCAGTCATTAATAATAATCTTACAGAATCATCTCCTGAAATCGCATATGATTTCATAAGTGATTCATGTAAAGCAACCATATCTGGTCGTTCAATAGAAGACAAATCGCCGCCTCCATACAATTTATGTGCTTCGTCTATTATCAACAACGTTTTTCTCAATGGATCTGCCTCACCGTTTTCTTTCACCAAACGTTTATAAAAATCGTTTTGTTTTGAAACCAGATTACTGAATTGTTTATATGACATTGGTCGAATGCGCCATGATTTCGATAATAAACGCATTTGTTTTTTAGGATCCGATGGTATTTGTTCTCCATTTGCAATTTTATTTCGGATTGATTCATTACATACTTGCCCAAACATATTTTTCCAAATATCGTTTTTCAATGTAGTTCGAGTTACCCATAGAATAGTGTATCCCTCCGGTTCAAAATTGGTAGATGCTGCTGCAATTGCACTGCATGTTTTTCCAGTTCCTACACTATGATGAAGTAATAAACCTTTTACTGGTGCATTCGGTTTGAAATAATGACGTATAAAATCTTGTGATGGTGTATATTGTATACTATTTGCTGCGCCTCCTTTAATCGAACCACCTTTTTCTATACACATATTTTCCATTTTCACAGTTTCCCATTTATATTGCCCGTAATTATCTCTTATATATTTCTTCATTTCATCATATCCAAATGCTGGTTTCTTTCGTTGATCCATTTGTTTTTCAATAAGAGGTAAGTCTTTCCCACCAAAAATAATATGTTCTTCTTCATCATCTTCTTTTAAATCGACAGAAAAAGAATGAACAGATGTATTTAATTCATAATCTACTGATCCCATAACAGAGAGACGTTCTATATCATACCCAAAATTAATCAAACGGATATCTACATTCATAGATTTCATGAATAAATCAAATGTCGATTTTGCATTTAATAATGACGATTGGAGAGAACCTGGGATTTCCAAATCATATACAAATACATGTAAAGGCCATCCTTTTGTTGGACTGAACTCTAATCCTTTTTGTCCGCATGTGCGTGTTCCGCGCCCGATTACTTGTTTTTGATCTGATTCATTCACTGATGGTTCAAATATATGAATATATTTTACATCAAACAAATCAATACCTTCTTTGAACCCGCTATCCATAATAATAATGCGCGCCAAATCGCCGTATATATTTTCCGGTCTTGCATTGAATTTAGCCAATATTTCTTTTTTCATTTTCACACTAATCGGTTTATCATATACAGATACAGATGATAACAAATAAAAATTATCGCTTCTGGTTTTCAATAATTCACTGTCAGATACTAATTCTAATGGTCCCCAGATAGGTTTCATATTATCATTGTCTTCATCATTATGTTCGTCTTCATTATCATTGACACCATTTTTCAATGCTCTTGATTCTCCTTTCATATCTGCTTTATATCCCATCGTCCAACCACTTGCAGTCAATGCAGCAGCTAACATTTTTGCTCCATGACCACCAGATTTTAAATCAGAAAAAATAAAATGTTTGAACTTTTTGCCATATTTTTTCTCATCTTTCCTGTCTACATCAGCTATTTTTTTCAAAAGGGCATCTACTTTTGGAGAATTATTTTTGATATCATTTAGAAAAACATTTGCATCAAAAAATCCACTATCCAATTTATGTTCCTTTTTTGTTTTACTCCAGTTGGATTTTTGGCGAATACAATTAGAATCAAATCTTGTTATAATGTCATCTTTTGTTAATTGTCCCAGTATTTCTAAATTTGACATATATATTGTGCAAATATTTTTATATGATATAGTATATAATGTCTATCAATACAAATTATTTAACCACACCCAATTTGGGAGGATCAAAACTCGGAGGTGGTATTCAAGGTAAATCTCCAAAACAAACAATCACAAATTATAAAGGCAGTGATCAAGTTATGTCAAGAAAACTTATTGTTAAATCATGGAATACTCCTTATGCAACTGGACTTGTAAATGGAAAATCGCGTGTTACTACACCATTTCGCGCTGTCAATAATTCAGGGGACTATTTAGGACGCGTTCACTACAGTTGCGGTGGACCAAATCCAACAAATGCCGACAAACCTGGTTGGAAAAGCAGAATTCGTAATATGTTTAGCAACTGCGATGGAACTGGTATTCCTCCTTCATCTACAAACATTAAATTTGTAGCCGACTCATCTGAATACTCTAAATTTAGAAAACATAGAGCAATTAATTTGAATTACAATGATAATACATTTGGTGGAGACCAACATAATGGATCTTATGTCGACAGAATGGCTGTTCATAGATATTAGATAATAGATTGTATATATCTAAAAAATTCATATAGATATCATAACCTATATGAAGTGTCTTTGTATTACTGTTTTTTTATTTTTATTATTTTTTTATCCAGAAATATATGTGTATTCTCCATCTGCAAATGATATGCGTAAATCAAGCCATGAAGTCGCATTAGAATCAGCGATTCCCTTATACTTCTCTAATCCGTTGTCTGCGCCTATTCCAGGTATTCCAACCAGAATATATGCACTTCTATATCTTATGAAAGTTGGAAATGATGAAGATGCACCGCAATTTTTCAATGCAGAAACTAATCCTGCAGGTAATGCACCTCCTGCTGATTTTTGCGGTTCGTCCCATGTAAATACAATAACAATAACAGAAGAATCCAATGAATTCAAAAATGTTGCAAGTGCATTTCCTTGAGCAACCGAACCAAAGACATCATATCTTGAATATAATGTAACCTCACCTGTAGCGCGCAAAATTGTGCATACATTATAACTTCTACCGCTTGTTCCCAATGCGACATTCGTTAATGCTGTTCCAACTAAATTAGATGGTCTATATGAATAAATGCCAGCTGATACTCCATATGCGCTTCCTGCTGCAGTAATATAAGCTCCACCTGCATTTAAACCGTTAGAAACAATTCTGAAATATAAATTAGGATCATATGGTTCAGATGTATCTGGAGTAGGTATCATCAAATAGTTATGAGTAATTTTTGGTGGAACACGGTATCCACTTGATCGAACACGAATACGTGCATCATTCGCAGTATTATTATCTTTCACATTTTTAAAGGATTTATCTCCTTTTGTCGAATTGATTTGGCTTGTATTTGTTATTTTGCGTCTCGTAAGCATACTTGATGCATCGCGATTACCGCCAATCCATTTTTTTTGAGCAAATGTTTTCGCACCATCAATAACTACTTTATTGTTTATTCCTAAAGCATGACGTTCAATAACGGTTTTACCAGTTTGTGGAATAAAAAAATTCGTATTTGGTAAAAACGAACGATTGAATAATTTTCGTGATAATTCAAAGGATGCGGTATTATCACTTGTTATATCCTTCTTTGGCATTGCCGCATCAGATGATAATATTCCATTATTTATTTGAGTCAATATTGGTTTATTCATATACTATTTTATTATATAATATTTTATCTTTTTTCACCTTTTTTATACGTCTTTTATTATATATTTTTTACACATTTCTATACCGTGTGTTGCATTTTACTATAAATAAAAACATGTTTCAGACTGTGATATTATATTTGCCAATGATGCATATATGAATAATCAATACCATTTAATCCGTTTAGTATATCATATGTTTCAAATGTGTTATTTAACTTATTATCATTGTCATGCAATTTTGTATATATATTTATCTTGTCAATATCTGTTGATGGTGGGGAATATTTACTTTTACATTTTTCTAACTCGAATTTCTTGTTTTCTAATTCATGCTTCATATATAATACTTTTTTTGTATTATATTTGTTGTATGCTATGAAAATATAAAAGGCTACGAATGCGATTCCGATAAACATGTTGTTATATATTGATTCTTGTTTAAATAAAGTATATCAATGCAAAAAATATAAATTTGGAATTCAATTTTATATTTTTTCATAATGCTTTTTTATCAGCCTTATATTTTCCATATACTTTTCTATTTTCATTTCCCTATACTATTCTTTTTTTTCACAGTATACAATATAGTAAATGTATAACTATTTAGCTGAATTTTTTGGAACCATGTTCTATGTATATGTTATTGTAGCTACAGGAAACCCTCTTGCAATTGGTGCTGCACTTGCTCTTGCTATATTATTAACTACAAATATTTCTGGAGGTCATATCAATCCAGCTACAACAATTGTTATGGCTACTGCAGGTAAATTAGATGTAAATGAAATTGTTCCCTATATTGTTGCACAAATTTTTGGTGGTCTTGTAGCATTGCAAGTATACAGCAGATTCAAAATATAAAATTATGAATAAAAATAAATAAATATCTTCAATAAATAACAAAAAAATAAGTAGTTTGTTTTATTTTGTCTTATTCAAAATACGAAATAAAATATACAATCCAACAACAGTTACTGATCCTATATAAAAGGTTTTCACATAATCATTATTAAGACTAAAAATATTATTTTTGTTATCATCTTCCTCATTTATATTTGCATAAATATTACCGGTTTTATATAATTCTTCACTTTCATCATCGATTTGCATATCTTTAGGTATATTAATAATTTCATTATCTTCTTCGACAACTGCTATAAAATTAGTGTTTCCACATGAGTTTTTTATCGGTTTGAAAGATACATTCATATTATCCACTGTAGATGGTTTATATGATTTACAATTTGAACAATTTGATTTTCCTAAAGTTGGAGATTGAATTGCAGAGAACATGGTATAATTAACCTATATATTTTACTTTCATTAAAAAAACATAAAGATTTTACAATTATATATATAGAATGACCATTCATTGTGTATTAAATCCACAAACAAAAATATATGAAAATCTTACACAATGTGGTATACAAATTATTATGGATAAAAAATTAATTGTATCTAAAAATGATATTACAGTATTATTGAAAGGTGAAATATATAATCGATTAGCTCTTTGTATAATGTTAGAGATTGATATTCATACTAAATTAGAGAACATTATCATCATTATTTATAAACGTTATGGTATTGAGTATTTATTGCAAATCCTGGATGGATCGTTTGCATTTATTTTATTTGATTATGATTATATGGTTGATATTTCAAAAGTATACATAGTGAAAGACCTATTTGGGATGATACCCTTTTTTACTTATATGAATAATACATCAATCGAAATTACAACAGAAAAACATCAGGTAGAATCGACTGAATCCACAGATTCTACCGGATGTTATACACTATATGAATTGGGATCGAAAGTTTCTGCAAAATGGGAATTATCAAATATAGTAAACAAACCTTATTTTGCAATTCCAAATAGTATTATTTTACCGTGGGCAAATTCTTTTTCACATGAACATCTATCATGTTTACATAATTCAAAACAAATCTCAAAAAGTAATGATGGATTTTCAATATCTTTATCGAAATCCGCTAAATGCATAAAAAACATTATAATGAAAATGTTTCCTGTATCTGATAGGATAGCCGATTTTATAGTTGATAAACTCTTTGAAAATATTACAACAAAAACCATGAACGATGTACCTATTTATGATGACATCAATCATGAAATCATACATTTTTCACCTATGAATTTTTTTGAATTTTCAGAAAACGATACTATTTTTGATTATGATATGAAAGTGCGAAAACAGTTATATAATAGAGATTTTTCTCCTAAAATAAAATATCCATTTTTTGACAGAGAATTTGTAAATTTATATTTTTCAATACCTTTACATATGAGATATATTTATCACGGACAATTGTTCACAATGTATTCATAAACCAGATGTTCCAAAAATACTTCTTTTAGGGTCTGATAATTTGCTTGAAAATAACAATATTTATGAAAATATTGTTATTGTAATATGTATTCAATAATTTTATATATTCTATATAAATTTCGTCATTCACATATTTTTTATACTATTATACTATTTATATAACCTATCCGCGAAACCCTTTTTTGAATCCTTTTGGGACAATTTGTTGTTGGCTTTTTGTCCCTGTGCGTCATGGTTTTATCCGTTTACGATTTCCAAATTCTTGTTGATTTTTGGCTATCGTATTTTTATCATTTTGCGAATAATTGTTAAATTTCTGTGAAGCAATTTTACTATCATCTAAAAAGTCTTGCAAGCAAGCAGTTCGAGAAAATGTAGATGGGATTGACGGGGTTTCTGACATTTGTACAATAAAAATTCATATATATTTAAGCTATTATTTGAATTATATATATTGACAATATACAATATGTATAATATGTTATCATTTTACCATTTTACAATGTTCAAATATCTAACCTGTTCCATCTAAAAATCCGCAGTAAATTTGAAAATATCTTCATCAATTGTTTTGTTTGCCAATGCATATTCTGAATTGGTGCGTTCGAAAAAGTTCACTTTGGATTCAATACTAATTAATTCCATAAAATCAAACGGGTTCGATGAATTGTATATTTTATCATATCCTAATTGCAAACAAAGACGGTCTGCTACAAATTCAATATATTGACACATTAATTTTGTATTCATACCAATAAGTCTACATGGTATTGCTTCTGTAATAAATTCTTTTTCTATTTCGACTGCTTCTTGAACTATTTCGTATACGCGTTTCTTTGTAAGTTTCTTTGTAAGTTTTGAATATATCAAAACAGCAAACTCGCAATGCATTGCTTCATCCCTACTTATTAATTCATTTGAAAAAGTTAATCCAGGCAATAAACCGCGTTTTTTAAGCCAATATATTGATGCGAAAGATGCACTGAAAAATATGCCTTCCACAACTGCAAATGCAACGAGACGTGCAGCAAAAGGACTTTTTTTATCTGAAATCCATTTTTTTGCCCATGTCGTTTTTTTTGCAATGCATGGAAAATGTTCGACTGCATTGAACATCTTATTTTGTTGAACTTTATCTTTAATATATGTATCAATCATAATGCTGTAAGTTTCACTTTGTCCCGTTAATATGCCATTAAAAATACCGGTATGTAGTTTCGGTTCATTAAAACAATAGGTAGCTTCATTCTCTGAAATATGTTGTATTCTTTTCACATATATAGGTAAATCTGGTTGTATATTCACTCCATCTGCAGAATTATTTGTTTTGAAGGGACATGCGTTTAATTGCAAACGCTTTGTTTGTAATCCCATATTCATTAGTTGTGATACATATTTATCACTCATGTAGAGGACATAACTTTTATTCGAATTATATACAGCATATTCACTTGTACCATCATTTTTGGGTAATAATGTTTGAGTTGGTTCTGCGAATTCATTTACAACAGATTGAACACCTAATGTAGTTAATAATAATTGAACATTTTTTGTAAAATGAGCATTATATAAGATCAATTGTATAGATGAAAAATCAAAATTATCATCGAGATTTATACTACCAGCTGCATCCATAAGTCCTTCTAACCAACGTAGTTTCGTTTCCACATTATAATTAATCGGCACTTCCATTTTTTCTTTATTGATATATTCACTAATGTCAATTTTATACATATCATTTATGGTTGAAATAGAATGATAATTAAAATAAGATAACAAGTCTTTTTTATTGTCATATAAATAAACAATTGACAAATTATTGACATACGCACCATCTGCGCAGAAAAAACCGTGCATATATGGATTCATAAATTCATCAGGATCTTCAAAATTGGCAACTGGTAAATCAAATTTTGCAAGTACATCATCGATTTGTAATTTATTCGTTTCAATGCGGTCTGGTTTAGAAGTATCTCCTTGAATGACTAACCATTTATGACCAGATGTGCAATCTAATTCTATACCATTTGATAATTTTACTTTAAAAATAGCTTGATGTCCAGTATATTTTATATCTACTTCTGTAAATTCTTCGCCATTCCATATATTCACTGTTTTATCCACAATATCTTGAATATGATAATAACCTTTATCCGTTAATATTTTTGTGCTTCCAACCACACAGTGAATATTCTCCATTGCTATTTGAAACCCATAAAATGCGCGCGCTTCCGAAAGTTGCACATCATTCATAAATTTCATTGCCAAATTTTCAGATACTACACCGTCTGCATTACTAAAAAAAGCCAATATCATACTTATAAAATATCGTTCATCATTATTTAACTTGGTGTTCCAATCTGTCAAATCTTTTGAGAAATCGATTTCTTCCGCGCGCCAAAAACAATCCACTTGTTTTTTATACATTTGCCATATTTCATTGTCTTGTATTGGAAACATGACGTAGCGTGATTCACTTGGTGTTAATATTGGATCTTGTGCGGCGACTTCTGACATTCCTAAATAATATATATGGCATATTTTTATATGGATTTTTATACATATTTTGCACTCGATGATGATATAAATTGTATTTGTTTATATTATCATATGATGATATATCAGTTGTATTTTTATAATAAATAATTATACTAAATAAATTACAAATTTCTAATGCGAGACCATGTATTTCCAGAAAATTTTTGTACATTATCTGATACTTGGTTTGATTTATCTACTAATAAATCTTGTTGTCTTTTTGTAGTATCTTTCATCCAATTTTTTATTAATTCAGAATGATATTTAAATGTTGGTGAATTATTCACATTTTTTTTATTGATGGAATCATCCTTTGGATTTAGATTTGCGCCATTATCCATCGCATACTGCGCCC
>Ga0114968_10002061_pt1 | contig 15485 bp, 12 predicted proteins | sample M_130807_EF_Meta_FD_87020 | JGI IMG/M metagenome (GOLD analysis project Ga0114968, IMG submission 87020) | Freshwater microbial communities from Lake Montjoie, Canada to study carbon cycling - M_130807_EF_MetaG | ecosystem: Environmental > Aquatic > Freshwater > Lake | place: Lake Montjoie...
CCGAGCCTTCTCGCACGGGTGCGTGCGGCTGCATCAGCCGAGAGAGCTGGCGCAATTGATTTTGGAGCGCGATGGTCAATGGGATCAGGCGCGCTTTGACGCACTCTTCGAGCGCTGGAATGAGATGGGACGGCTCACGGAGCGTTACGACGAGACGAAGTACCGGCGTGCGCTCAAGGAGGCGCTCGACCTCCAGACCCCCGTGAACCTCAAGGCGCCGCTGCCGGTGTTCTTCGAGTACTACACGGCACACGTCGACGACGCAGGTCGTGTCGAGTTCTTGAATGATCTCTACGACTTGGACAAGGGCAAGTGGCGACCGGGCGCCGCGCCGACCTGTGTCACGGACAGCCAGCGCGCGCGCGAAGGCGCAGACGACGTGAAGGACGACCTGGCGCGCGCGGAGCGCGAGGCCGCGGGCGTCGCAGGGCGGATTGAGCGCCTCATTGGCCGAGCGGAGAAGCTGTCGAGCGGCTCGGACGCCCAGAAGGGCCTTTGGCGCCGGCTCAAGGGGCTCGCCAAGTTCGGTGAGAAGCAGGCGACCTTCGCCAAATCGGTCGAGGCGGCGCATGACGCCGTGAAGACGAAGCTCGAGCGGCGCGACGGCGAGTGGAGCAAGGAGCTCCAGTCCGAGGCGGTCAAGGTGCGCCGCTTGCTCGACGCGATGGAGAAGCAGACGAGCGCCGCGCGCAAGGTCTGCGACGAGGTCGAGGCCGCGCTCTAGTCGCCGTGGGCGTCCGCGCCGTGCGTCGTCGAGTGCGTCTTGGTGGTCAGGATGTCGAGGCGTTCGATGCGTTCGACGAGGTCGTTGCGACGCGCCCGCTGCGAGAGCTCGCGCAGGGCGCGCCGCAGCCGCTCCGCCTCGGGGTCATGAATCCGAACGTCGAACTTCAGGTCCTCGGCCTGCACGAGCAGCATCTCGACCTCGGCCCAGTCACCCATCGCGGCGAGCGCCCAGGCCTCGCCCAAGCTGGCGTAGAACTCGAGCGCGAACAGGTTGCCGTGGGCGCCTTGACGGACCTCTTCGAACTGGGCCTTGGCGGCGACAGGGTCGGCGCGCGACCACGCGCAGAGGCCGAGCTGCAGGCGGGCCGTGAGCGCCGTGACCTCGAAGCTCCCCTGTTGTGCCTCCGCCGCGATTCGGGTCAGGTCGTCCTCGGCGCGCTCGACGCGACCCTCGAGTCGTGCGAGGTGCGCGGCGACGCTGCGGGCCTCGAGCTCGAGTCGCTTGAGTGACTCGCCGCGCGCGCTCTCGAGGCTCGCCTCCAGCGCGGCGTGCGCCTGCTCGGAGCGCCGCGTGTGTTGGTAGAAGCGGGCGAGGGCCAGGTGGGCGTGCGCTCGGGCCTCGCCCTGACCCGAGCGGCGCGCGAAGCGGAGCGCCTCCTCGAGGCGGGTCTCTGCGTCCGCGATGCGGTCGGCGCGCAGGTCCAGCTCGCCGAGTCGCGCCGAGGCGCGTGCGCCGACCGCGAAGGCGTAGTTGCGCCCTGAGATGTCCACCGCTTGGCGCGCGTAGCGTTCGGCCTCGTCGGGTTGGCCCGCGTGCTCTGCCGCCTCGCTCGCGAGCAAGCACAGGTCCGCGCGCTCCTCGGCGCTCAGCAGGTGACCCAGGTCGTCCCACTCCAAAACACGCCGCACGAAGGACGCCGCGTGCCCCATCAGCCCGCTGCCGTGCAGGCGCGCCAAGCTCTCGCGCCCCAAGTTGAGCGCCGTGCCGAGCTGGCCCGCGTCCGCGCAGTGGCGCGCCACGACCTCGAGCTCGATGCCCGTGTGGTCCTGCTGCGCGTGGGCGTGCTTGAGCTCCGCCGCTACGCGGTTGAGCTCCGCCCAGTTCGGGAGCTGACGGCAGACCTGGCGGAGCTGTCCGCGCACGAGATCATGGCTGAAGCGCCACCGACCCGGGCCTTGCTCCACGAGCACACCCGCGCCGACGGCCGTCTCCAACAGCGCCTCGAGGCCGACGGCGTCCGTCGTGAGGCCCTCGGCGTCCAGGTCGCCCGACACCGCGCACAGGTGGGCCAGCGGAGAGATGGTGAAGGACCGTCCCAAGAGTGTCGCGCGGGCCAGAGCGCTCCGCAGTGCGCCGCCGTTCTGGCCCTTGGTCACGCTGTCGATACGGGCCTGGAGCACCGCGTTCGGGTCCGTCGGCACGCTCGAGAGGCCTGTGTCCTCGAGGTAGCTACGGACCGCCTCGAGCGCGATCAGGGGGTTGCCCGCGGCCTGCAGGCTCGCCGCGATGGACAGCCCATCCGGCAGGGGCGCGAGCTCCTCAAGCGCAGGCGAGAGCTCGAGCGGGTTCACGGGCCCGAGCTGAATCGACTGCACGTTCGGGAGCGTGAGCAGCGCGCGGCGCGCGGCGCGGACCGTCGTGCGGGCGCTAGGGCGCAGCGTGACGAGCACGAGCAAGTGACGTGGGCCGTCGGGTCGGAGCAGCCGGTGCACCAGGCGCAGCACCTTGCCCTCGGGCGACCACTGGCTGTCATCCGCCCAGAGCACGAAGGGGCGGCCGCCGGCGAGGTCGCGAACGAGGCGGGCAGCCCGCGCCACGTGGGCGTCGCTGGTCTGGTCCTCGGACGGGTCGGTGCCGAAGAGGACGTCGAGCGCGTTCTGCTGCGCGTCCGCCTCGCTGAAGATGCTCGGCAGGTGCTGCTCGAACTCGGCGCGCGTCGCAGTCGGCATGCCGAGCGAGCGCAGAACCGCCGCACGCAGACCGCCGCCCGCGCGCGTGTGCGGCTCGCTGCGGATGACAAGGGCGCGCATGCGGCCGCTCTCTTCGACCCGCTCACGCGCCCACGCTGCCAAGCGACTCTTGCCGAGCCCCGCGTCGCCCTCGATGAGCACGCCGCGAGGTCCCTCGCCCGCGAGGGCGGCCTCGGCCGCGGCGTTGAGCAGCTCAAGCTCCCGCTCTCGGCCTGCGAGGCGTGGCTCGCGCAGAAAGAACAGGCCTGGCCCAGCGGCGCCCGCGGGGTCCTGGAGCGGCTCGGCGAGCGTAATGTCGTTCGTATCGTCTTCGTCGAGCTGCAGCTCAGCGGGCGGCTGCCCTTGCGCGACGTGGCTCGGCGTCGGCACGCCCGCGCGCTCGATGGCGTCCCGCAGGTCGGCTACGGTCCGCAGCCGCGCGACCGGCGACTTGGCGAGCAGGCGCTCGATGATGCCGATGAAGGCGGGCGGCACCTCGACATCCGCGCGCGGCTTGACGGGCGGCAAGGGGGTGCGCTGGTGGTGGGCGAGCAGGTGCCGACCATGAAAAGGCAGCTCGCCGGTCACGATCTCGAAGAGCATTACGCCGAGGGAGTACAGGTCGGTCCACGGGCCGATGTTGGCGACCTCGCCCGACGCCGCTTCGGGCGCGATGTAGGCGGGCGTGCCCTCGATGCGCCGGCTGGCGGTCGAGGCCTCGGTCGCCGCGAGCGCGATGCCGAAGTCGACGAGCTTGATGCCCCCCGCTGCGCGGTCCGGCACCACGAGGACATTGCCGGGCTTCAGGTCTCGGTGAATCAGGTCGCGCGCATGGGCGTGGGCCAGGCCGTCGAGCAGCTGGTCGAGAAACGACCATAGCCGCGCCCACGTCCACGGCGCGCTCACATAGCGCCCGAGGCTCACCCCGGGCACATACTCCATCGTGACGAACGGTGAGCCTTGCGGCGTGCGTCCGTAGTCGAGGATCTCGATGACCGCGGGGTGGCTCAGGCGCGCCATCGCGCGGACTTCGCGGTTGAACGACCGCTCCGCCGAGCCCTTGCGGTCGTCGCGCAGGTGCAGGACTTTGACCGCGCAGTGGCCGCGCGCTTGGGCGCTGTAAGCCAGCCACACCGCGCCCATCGAGCCCTCGCCGAGGAGGTGACGGGGCTTGTAGCCCGCGGGGAAGTCGGTCGGCGGCATGTGGCTCGCAGCATAGCACCATGCTGGGGAACCCGTGTCGAATCCTGTGACAACGCCGCCCCGCCTCGCCATGATGCGCGGCATGTCCTCGCCCGTCGTCACTGCGTCGATCCCCACGCTCTTTCGTGAGCAGGCCGCGCGCTTTCAGAGCCGACCGATGGTGTACGCCAAGGTGCAGGGCCACTGGTCACCTGTGACCTGGGCGCAAGCGCGTGAGCGCGTGGACCTGGTCGCGGCGGGGTTGGCGGTCTTGGGCGTTCAGCCGGGCGACCGGGTCGCGCTGGTGAGTGAGAATCGGCCCGAGTGGGTGCTGGCGGACATGGGGACACTGAGCGCGGGCGCCGTAGACGCCCCGGTCTACCCCACGAGCACCCCTGCCGAGACGGCCTTCGTGATTCACGACTGCGGCGCGGCCGTTTGCTTCGTGAGCACGCAGGTGCAGCGCGACAAGCTCGTGGCTGTGCGCGACGCGATGCCGGCCTGTCGAACGCTGGTCTTTTTCGACGCAGACGTGCGGCCGCCCGAGGCGACAGGCCTGCGCATGATGTCACTCGCGGACCTTGAGAATCTTGGGCGCGACGAAGGTGATCGCGCCGAGGTCGACCGCCGCGTCGCCGCTCTGACGCGGGACAACCTGCTGACGCTGATCTACACGTCGGGGACGACCGGCGAGCCGAAGGGCGTGATGCTGACGCACGGCAACATGCTCTCGAACTGCGAGGCGAGCGTGCGGTCGCTGCCGATCTCGCCCGACGAGGTCCTCTGCAGCTTCCTGCCGCTCTCTCACTCTTTCGAGCGCATGGCGGGCTACTATGTCGCTTTGCTGTACGCCGGTGCGGTCGTCTACTACGCCGAGAGCGTGCAGCGGCTCGCCGCGAACCTGCTCGAGGTCCGGCCCACAGTCTTGTGCTCGGTGCCCCGCATCTACGAGAAGGTCTACGCCGCGTTCATGGCGGAGCGGGAGAAGGCCTCGCCGGTCAAGCGCGCGGTCATTGACGCCGCGCTCAGCGTCGGCGCCGAGGTGAGCCGCGTGCGGCAGCGCGGCGGCGCGCCGGGGCGTGTGCTCGCGCTCAAGTACCGCGTCGCCCACGAGCTCGTGTTCTCGAAGTTGCACGCGCGCCTCGGAGGGCGCCTGCGCTTCGGCGTGAGCGGCGGCGCGGCGCTGTCGCGTGACATCGCGGAGTTCTTCGATGCCGCGGGCGTGCTCGTCCTCGAGGGCTACGGCCTGAGCGAGACGGCGCCCGTGCTCACCTGCAATCGGCCCGAGGCCTACCGATTCGGCACGGTCGGGCGAGCGCTTGAGAATGTGGAGCTCCGCATCGCGGCGGATGGCGAGATCCTGGCGCGCGGTCCGAACGTGATGCGGGGCTACTTCGGCAAGCCCGAGGCCACGCGCGAGGTCTTGGTGGGCGACGGCTGGTTCGCCACGGGCGACATCGGCGAGATCGACGCTGACGGCTTTCTGAAGATCACAGACCGAAAGAAAGACCTTTTCAAGACGGCGGGCGGCAAATACATCGCGCCCCAGCGGCTGGAGAACGCGCTCAAGCTCCGGCCGCTCATCGAGCAGGCGTGCATCGTGGGGGACGCCCGCCCTTACTGCGTCGCCGTGCTCGCGCCTCGGTTCGACACGCTCGAGGCGTGGGCTCAGGCCGAGGGCGTCGTCTACGCGAACACGGCGGCTCTGTGCCGCCACCCGAAGACGCTCGCGCGCCTCCAGGCGGACGTCGACCTCGTGAACGCGGAGCGCGCGACGTTTGAGCAGATCAAGGCGTTCATCGTCGTGACCGAGCCATTTACGCAGGAGAATGGCCTGCTGACGCCCTCCCTCAAGGTGCGTCGCAAGGTCGTCATTCAGCACTACTTGCAAGAAATCGACGCGCTGTACGCGCGCAAGGTCAGGGAGGAAGTATGAGCGGTGCTGGACCGAGCGTCGACGTTGTCGTCGTCGGCGCTGGGCTCGCAGGGCTGGCGATCGCCCGCGAGGCGGCCCGAGCGGGCGCGCGCGTGGTCGTCTTCGAGCGCGCCGAGGACCCCGTCGAGGCGCTGGAGCCCGGCGCGGTGAGCGCGCAGGTGGACGCCGACGAGCCGGACGCGCTCTTCGAGCTTCGCGCCGCGGGCCGGGACGCGATGCCCGCCTTCATCGCGGCGCTCGAAGAGGAGTCCGGCGTGCGCGTCGAGCGGCGCGTGGCTGGCACGCTCTGCCCCGCGCTGGACCTGCCGCAGCTCGAGACGCTGACGCAGCGCGCGGCGTGGCAGCGCAAGAAGCACCTGCCCTACGAGACCATCACGGGCGGCACTGCGCGTGACCGTGAGGCCGGCCTCGCGGACCAGATCGTCGCGGCGCTCGCGCTGCGCGAGGACCACGCGATCGACGCCGCGTCGCTGCACAAGGCGTTGCTGCGCGCCGCGGTCGAGGCGGGGGCCGAAGTCCACCTGGGCGCACCGGTGCTCGGCGTCGTCCGCCGGCACGGGGCCGTGACCGGCGTTCAGCTCCTCGAGGGGCACGTCGAGGCGGGCGTCACCGTCGTCGCGGCGGGCTGGGCCAGCGGTCTGGGCGGCCTACCGCCGGTGTCTGTCGAGGCCCGCCGCCAGGTCGTGTGTCTGCTCGGCCAGAGCCGCGCCGTGCGCCACGGGGTGTGGACCCCAGAGCTCCGCCTCGCGCCGCTCGCAGACGGCCGCCTGTTCGTGTCGGGGTCGGTCGGCGGCGCGGGCTTCGGGCGGCGGGCGTCTGCGGGTGAGGTCGCGGCGCTGCTCGGACGCTTGAACACGCTGCTCCCGGGGGCCGCCGAGTTGCCGCTGCTGGCGACCGGCGCCGTCCTGCGGGCGGTCTCGCCCGATGGCCGTCCGGTGCTCGGGAGCGACGACGTGGTGAGCTTGGTCCGCGCGTGCGGCCTCGGCGAGCACACGGTCACGCTCGCGCCCATCATCGGGCGTCTTGTCGTCGAGTACCTGCAGGTCGGCGCGCCGTCGATGGACTGGTCGGCGTTCGATGCGCGCCGGTTCATGGCTGAATCGCGCGTGAACTGATAACATCGTGCAGATGCACGCCGCGAGCCCATCCATTCACCGCGAGGTCTCCTGCGGCGTGATCCCATTCAGACGCGTCGAAGGCCGCGTCCAGTTCTTGGTGGTGCACAGCGCACTCGTCCGCAACCCCGACGCCGCTTGGGAGTTCCCCAAGGGCGGCCTCGAGGTCGGCGAGACCGAGGTTCAGGCCGCGCTGCGCGAGCTGCGTGAGGAGACGACGCTCACGCGCATCCGGCTCATCCCGGACTTTCGGGACGAGGTGCACTACAAGTTTCGGCGAGGCGGCCGCGAGATTCAAAAGACGGTCGTCTTCTTCACAGGCGAAGTCGACGACTGGTCGGAGATGCCGGAGCGGCCCCCGACGCATGAGCACGCCCTGCACCCGAGGTTGAAACAGTGGCATCGCTGGGACGTCGAGGTGGAGATCGTCCACCTGCTCTACCACGCGGGCATGCGCAACCTGCTGGGCCGCGCGTCGCGCTTCATTCACGACCACGACCGACGCGCTGCGCTGGACCCGCGCCCGCTCAGCGTCGGCTGAGCGTCAGAAGCCTTCGCCCTCGGAGCGCCAACGACCGTCGACCAGCGTGATGCGGTTGCGCGCGGTGCCACGCTCGTCGGCACGAGCGTCCGCGCCGTCGAACGCGGCGTCGCCCGGCAGGAGCAAGGTGAGCGTCGTCGCGGTGGTATCGAAGCGCGGCGCGATGACCGGCGGCAGGCTGTCACGCAGCGCGAGCGCGGCGCCGATGGTGTCGCAGCGTGCGAGCGTGAGCAGCACGCGGTAGGTCGGCGGGGCGAGGGGCGCCTCCCCGGCGTCCGCGTCGGCCACGGCGCGCGCGGGCGTGACCCACAGGCTCTGCGTGGTCTCACGCTCGTCTGGGCGGGCGGTCTGGTCTGCCTCGACGCGCGCCATGAAGAACCGCGTGTCGAAGCGCTTGGGCTCTACGACCGGCGTGATCCAGCGCGCGACGTAGCGCAGGCGCGTGGGGTCGACGCGCGCGCTGAGCCGCTCGAGGGCCTGCGCAAAAGTGACCTCGCCGCGGTTCAAAGCGTCCCGCGCGGCGTCGAGCGCAGCGGCGTCCACAGTGCGCGACATGCCGAGCAGGACGCCCGACTCTTCGAAGGTCTCACGCAGCGCTGCGACCCACAGAGCGCGCGCCGCGTCGGCCCGCTCCGGGGCCTCACCGAGGCGTGCGGGCTCCAAGGCCCGCGGGTCGGCCGTCAGGTCGAGCCGGTCGATGACCTCGGGCTCCGCGTCGGCCGCGTCCACGCGACCCCCAGGGAACACGAGCGCGTTCGCCAAGAAGCCTGCGCGCCCCGTGCGCCGCAGGAGCAGGACCTCGAAGGGTCCAGCAGCGCACGGCCGCAGCAGGACCACCGTGGCGGCATCGCGGGCGGGCGCAGGAGGCGCGCTGGGGTCTCCGAGACCGAGGCCGAGCATCACACCCCCGCGGGCAGGCGGCCGTGGCGTCGGCAGCACGCCTCCGCGATCTGCCGCACGTTCACATTCGCTTGCATGCGCGCCATCTGGCCCTTGATGCCGGCGAGCACGCGCAAATAGAGCAGCAGGCCGGGGGGCGGGGGCAGGCGGAGCATCTCGAGGTGGTCGCGCATGAACGTCCGCAGCCGCCCATGGACCGACCAGCCCGCAAAGTCGAAGGGACCGTCGTGCATCAGCGGCTCAAGCACGATGCGGTGATAGGTCCGAAGCACCTCGGCGTCGGGGTACTTGACGCCGGGCTCACCGAAGCCGAGTGCCCGAAACAGGCGCTCCATCTCCGCCATGTCATCGTCCCAGAAGGCCATGAGCAGGTCGAGGATGCCGTCACACAGCGCGGGGTCGAACGCCCGCGTACACCCGAAATCAAGCAGGACGATGCGACCTTGCGCGTCCAGCATGAAGTTACCGGGGTGCGGGTCGGCGTGGAGCACGTGCTGGTCGTGAAACATCGACACGAAGGCGTCCACGAAGTCCGTCACGATCTGATCGCGCACGGCGGGGTCGTCGATGCGGCGCAGGGCGTCGTCGAGCTTCTCGCCCTCGATGAACTCCATGGTGAGCACTTGCCGCGCGGTGTGTCCGAGCACCGGCTCCGGGATCCGCAGCGCGGGCTTGTCGGCGAAGAGCTTGCGAAAGCGTTGCAGCGTGCGGGCCTCGAGCTCGTAGTCCGCCTCGTCGAGGATGGCGACCTTGGCCTCCTCGAGAAAGCCCTCAAGGCGCTCCTTGGCGAGCAGCACGCGACCGACGTTCAGGACCATGCCCAAGTTCTTGAGGTCACTCTCGAGCGTGTCTGCAATGCCGGGGTATTGCACCTTGACGGCCACCACGCGGCCGTCGTGCAGTCGCGCGCGGTGCACCTGCCCGATGCTCGCAGCGCCAATCGGCGCGGTCTCGAAGTCGGCGTAGAGCGCCTCGAGCGTGTCGCCGAGCTGTCCCTCGACCTGCGCCCGCACCATCTCGAAGGGCATCGGCGGCGCGCTGCGTTGCAGCTTGGACAGCGAGTCGGCGAACTCGGGTACGACCAGGTCGGGATCGGCGCTGATGAGCTGCCCGACCTTCATCACGGCGCCCTTCATCTCGCCCATGACCTGCACGATGCGCTCCGCGTTCTGCATGAGCGCCTGCGCTGCGGCGTCGGTCGCCGCCTCGGGCGTGCTCGGGCCAAACGCCTTGCCCACGGCGTTCGCGAACGCGCTGCCGGCGACACGCGTGGCCAGACCGCCGAGCTTGAGCGCGCGGCCAAAGCGCCCCGCCTGAACGTGCTTGCCCTGTTCCCCCGGCGCCTCGCCCGGCGGCGTCTCGCGGGCCATCAGAGCGCCACGCGCGGGCGACGCGTCGCCGGGACCGCGCCAATGGAGAGCGCGGCGTCTGACTCGGCGACGCGGCGCTTGATGAGGGCCAGGGCGTAGGTCGGGCCGCCCCCCAAAGTCGACGCGCTCGTGACGCGGCCGATCTCGCCCGAAGGGTCGTGGACAGCCGCGCCCACCTTGACCTCGGCCTCGACGACGAGTGCCACGAGCGCGCGGGGCGGGCGCCCGAGGGCGAGCGTGCGCTCGATGACCTCTTGCCCTGGGTAACAGCCTTTGCCTTCGGTCACGCCCCATAGGTCGGACACCTCGAGTGGGCTCGCGTCGGGCGACCACTCCGCTCCTGCGCGCGGCGCGCCGCCGAGGACCCGCAGGTGTTCCAGCGCTGGCGCCCCAGCGGGCGAGCACCCGTCGCCGACGAGCGCGCCCAGCGCCGCCTCAACGTCGCGGGTGGCCACGAGCAGGTCGAAGCCCGCGGCGGGCGAACGCGCGCTCGGCCACACCCGGACCGGCAGGCCGGCGAGGTGACCCGTCGCGTGCGCCCCATCGCTCGGTCGCGGCAGCCCGGCGGCCTCGAGCACAGCGGGCGCGCTCGGCCCTTGAATCGTCAGCACGCTGTGGGCCGCGGCGTCATCGAGCATTTCGACGCGCTCGCTGAACAGGAACCGATCGAGCGCCCCGCGGACATCGGCCGGCGCGTCGCTCAAGGCCACGAAACGGTCGGCGTCCACCCGCAGCAGCGTCAGCGCGAGCTCGATGCGCCCCTGCGCCGAGAGCATGAACGCGGCCGACGCTCGCCCCACGCCCAGTCCGCGCACGTCGCACGTGAGCAGGCGGTGCAGAAAATCAGCAGCGTCCGCTCCGACGATCCACACGAGGGCCCCCCCAGACACGTCCCCGACCACAGCGCGCGCGACGCCCTCTGCCGCTTCGTGCGCGGCGGCTTCAGTGTCGGCGGTGGGGGGCGTGTGGGTCATGCGAGCGAGTGCCCTACTTCGATGATCTCAGCGAGCGTTCGGCCGCAAAAATGAACGGGATTCATCTCACCAAGGAACTCGAGCAGAAAGACGCCGTGCTTCGTCACGCGCGCCGGCATGCCCTGGTACCATAGCGACTCGCGGTGGCGTTGCTCCGAGTAGATGCGGTCGAGCAGCTCCTTGAACAGGGTGCCGCCCTTCTCCAAGTCGCTCTCGAGGCGCCGCCGCTTGAGCGTTAGGCCCTCGATTTCGGTCGCGAGAGCGTCGCGCCGAGTGCGCTCCTCCCACTTCTGATTCTGCGACTTGAGCAGGCTCAGGCCGCCCTCGAGGTCGCGGTCAGCCTTGCGGAGCTGCACGTGCAGCGTCTTCAGGCGTCGGTAGATCGAGCCGAGCTCGTTGCGCGTGCGCTCGGCGTCCGCCTCGAGGTGCCGAAACTTGTCGATGGCGTTTCGCAGCTCCGTCGGGACCTCGACAAAGTCCTGCTCGAGGAGATACCGAAACGCGGGCTCGTCGAACGCCGTCGCGCCCTCGTCAAACGTCGGCACCACGAACCGCAGCGTGGCGGCCTCGTACAGGTTCCGGCCCGTGCCCACGCGCTCGAGCGCACGGTAGACGCGCTCGGCGTCGAGCATGCGGAGCGGCGAGGGCTCGTCGAGGTCGATGAACTGCACCCCGTTAGTCTGGACACCGCAGGGGGACGTTGCAACGGCCTAGAGGGTTGACGCGACGCGATTACGTTTGCAATGTTCGATTAATGGGATTGCGTGAAGAACTTCCACCGCCGACCCCGACCGTCTACTTGGTCGACGACGAGGCGCTCGTTCGCGAATCGCTCGTCCGCCTGCTCTCGAGCCATGGGATTCTCGCCGTCGGATTCGCCTCTGCCGAGGAGTTTCTGACGGCGTGGCGGCCGGGCCTGCGCGGCTGCGTCGTCCTCGACCTGCGCATGCCCGGGCTCGACGGCTTAGGGCTTCAAGCCCGTCTCGCTGAGCTCCAGTTTGATTTGCCCATCTTATTCCTGAGCGGGGCGGCGGACGTCCCGAGCGCGGTCCGCGCCCTCAAGGCGGGCGCTGCGGACTTCCTCTCAAAGCCCATCGAAGCGAGCGAGTTCGTTCCTCGTGTTCGCGAGGCGCTCGACGCCGACACGGCCCGCGCCCAGGAGCGCGCGCGCCTGACGCACTTTCAGTCTCGCCTGGAGCACCTGACGACCCGCGAGCGCGAGGTCCTGATTCGCTTGCTGGGCGGGCACTCGAACAAGCAGATCGCCTTCGAGCTGGGCATCTCTGTGAAGACCGTCGAGGTCCACCGCTCGCGCTTGATGCACAAGGCGGGCGTCGCCTCGTTCGCCGAGCTGGTGCAGGTCGCCACGGCCGTCGGCTTCCGGGCCTCGACCGGAATGGACGACACGGGGCGCGCTTCGGGCTAAGGTGCGCCCGATGTCCTCGCTCGCGCTCGACCCGCAGCCGACCCGCTTCTGGAGCCGCGTCGTCCCCGATCCCCGCGCGCCGGTCCGCCGGTGGCATGTGAGCCCTTGGGTGGACGCGGCGGCCTACCACTGGAGCTGGCTCCTGGCGCTCGTGCCGGTCGCGCTGGTCGGCGGCCCGCCCGAGTCTTGGTGGGGCGTCTTTCTCGCCGTGCTCGCCGTCAACTTCGGGCACCGCGTCCTGACGCTGCCGTACGTCTACCTGGACCGTCAGGTTTTCGCGTCGCACCCGCTCAAGTTCGTCGTGGTGCCGGGCGCGCTCGCCGCGCTCTGCGTCGCCGGGCCCTTCATCGAGACCGCCGGCCCGCTCGGCAAGACCGCGTTCGGCGTGTGCGCCGGGGTCGCCGCGGCGTGGAACCTCTGGCACGTGCTCATGCAGAAGTACGGCATCCTGCGCATGTACGCGGCCAAGTCCGAGGTGCCCGTCGAGGCGCGCGCGCCGGCGTGGCACGACCGCTTGCTCGTCTTCGCGTGGCTCCCGCTGCTGCCGTTCCTGCTCGCGCCGCACGTGCGCGGCCCCGTCGAGCGCTTCTTTCGCTCAGGGCGCGGCTACATGCCCGCGGCGCTCGACGCGCTCGAGGCCGCGCGACCGTGGGCGCTGCCGGTGGGCGCGGCGGTGGTGGTCGCGGCGCTCGTGCTTTGGGTGCGCGGCGAGTGGCGCGCGTGTCGCCTGGGCAACCCCGCCCGGCTGAGCATGGCGTTGGGCACGACCGCCCTGAACGCCTGCTTCCTCTGGCTGGACCCTGTGATGGTCTATCTCGCGTGGGGCGCGACCCATGCGATTGAGTACACGACCTTCGTGTGGGCGTTTCAGCGAAAGCGATACCGCGAGCCGCTGCCCCATCGCCCGCTCAACCAGCGCTTGCTGCGGTGGCCTTTGCTCTACTACGCCTTCTTCACGCTCGGGCTCGGCGCGCTCTATGTCGTGCTCAAATACTGGGAGCGCACGTTCTTTCCCGGCACCCCGCAGCCCACGTTCCTGGGGTTCTCGGCATGGCGCTGGATCGCGTCGTTCGCGGTCTTCCAGTCGATGATGCACTTCTGGTTCGACGGCTTCCTCTGGAAGATGCGGGTCGAGGCCACGCGCGACACAGTGGCCTGAGCCAACTCAGCGCGCGGGGCGGTGCGCCCGGAACCACGCGACGGTCTCCGCGACGCCGGCGTCAAGCGGGACCTGCGCCTCGAAGCCGAGCACCTCGCGCGCCCGGCGGACGTCGAGCCAGCGGCGGGGCTGACCGTCCGGCTTAGAGATGTCGAAGTGGTGCGCGCCCGTGTAACCCGCGGCGCGGCTCACGGTCTCCACCAGCGACGCGATGGGCGTCTCAACGCCGGTGCCCAGGTTGATGGGGCGCGGGTCTACCGGGCGCGTCGGGTCGGCGGCCAGCCGAATCGCGCGCGCGGCGTCCGCCACGTGCAGAAACTCCCGCGTCGGGCGCCCGCTGCCCCAGTGCGTCACGCTGGGGGTCTGGTTGTCCGCCGCCTCGACGAGCCGCCGAACGAGCGCGGGCACGACGTGGCTGTTCGCCTCGTCGAAGTGGTCGCCCGGGCCGTACAGGTTCGCCGGCACGAGCACCGCGCTCTGAAAACCGTACTGCTGCGCGTAGGTCGCGCAGGCCTCGTGCAGCATGCGCTTCGCCAGGCCGTAGGGGCCAGTCGCCCCGGTCGGCGGGCCACCCCAGAAGTCGCGCTCGTTCAGGGGCAGGGGGGCGTCCTGCGGGTACGCGCACGTCGTCGAGATGAGCACCAGGCGCTCCACCCCGCCGACACGGCACGCCTCTAGGAGCATCAGCCCCATGAGCGCGTTCTCGTACAAAAAACGCCCAGGATTCGCGACGTTCGCGCCGATGCCCCCGCACGCGGCGGCCAAGTGCACGACCACGCGCGGCCGCAGATCGCCCACCATCGCCTGCACCGCGGCCTGCGACGTCAGGTCGTAGTCTGCGCGGCGCGGCGCGGCAACGGGCGCGTCACCCAGCGCGCGCAGCACGTGCTGCCCTAAGAAGCCGCCGCCGCCGGTGACGAGCGTCAGGTCGCTCATGCGCGGCGCTGCATGAAGTAATCGGCGTACCAGCGCGCCGCGCGGCCGAGGCCGTCTTCCAGGCCCACCTGCGGGGTGTAGCCGAGCGCGGAGAGCTTGGTGATGTCTGGGCAGCGGCGCTTCGTGCCGCCCACCTGCAGCGGGCCGGGCACCACGTTCACCTGCACGCCCAGCACCAAGCCCAAGAGCCGCACCACCTCGCGGATCTCGACCTCGTGCTGCGTGCCCAGGTGGTAGATGCCGCCGGCGGCGCCCTCTAGGCCGGCAATCGCGGCGCCGCGCGCGCCGTCGTCGATGTAACAGAACGCCCGAGTCTCGGTGCCATCGCCCTGAATCGGCAGGTCGATGTGTTTGAGCGTCAGCCCCTGCGAGCGCTCGACGATGCGCTGCACGAGCTCGGGAATGACATGCTCGAAGCCCATGTCGGGGCCGTACACATTGTGCGGCCGAAAGATCACAGTCTCGAGGCCGCGGTGGCCGCCCAGGTGCAGGGCGAGGAGCTCGCTCGCGATCTTGCCGCCGCCGTAGCTGAACCGCGGGTTCGTCACGTCTGGGATCATGAGCCGCTCGGACTCGTTCGTCGGCACGTGCGTGGGCGTGTTGTAGGTCTCGCTCGTGCTCGCGAGCACGTAGCGGCGCACCCCGCAGGCGAGCGCCGCCTCCACGGTGTTCAGCGCGCCCTTGATGCCGACCTCGAGCACCAGGTCGGGCTTCTCGTAGAAGAAGCGCGTGCCGTTCACATACGCCAGGTGCCACACGAACGCGCAGTCGCGCGTCGCCGCGAGCACGTCGTCGAGGCGGCGCACGTCCCCCGTCACGACCTCGAGCGCGGCCCCGTGCGGGCCATCGAGCAAGGGCTGGAGCCGCGCCGGGCGCCCGCGCGAGTGGTCATCGAGCACACGCACGCGCTGGCCGCGCGCCAGGAGCTCGGCGACGAGCCCCGCGCCGATGAAGCCGCTGCCGCCGGTGACGAGGTGAAGCGAGGGGGACGAGGACATGGCGGACTCCGGAGGGCCTAGTTAAGCGCTGCGCATACTACGACACGATGAGGCCCCCTCACGCACGCATCCACAGCGGGTGTCTGAAAATGCGGTGCGCCCGTCGCAGAGTGCGCGCCCTTTAAGCAGTCCGGCGCGATGTGCACACTTCAAACATGGCTTCCGCGACAAGTGCTCCGTACGACCTCCCATCACCGCACCCGGGCCTGCGCCGCGCGCTCCTCGTCGCCCTGACTGGGCTCGCGGCGTGCGGCGGGCCGCCGTTGCAGCCC
>Ga0114968_10002062_pt1 | contig 15482 bp, 14 predicted proteins | sample M_130807_EF_Meta_FD_87020 | JGI IMG/M metagenome (GOLD analysis project Ga0114968, IMG submission 87020) | Freshwater microbial communities from Lake Montjoie, Canada to study carbon cycling - M_130807_EF_MetaG | ecosystem: Environmental > Aquatic > Freshwater > Lake | place: Lake Montjoie...
ATCTAAAAATTTATCATGATAAATAAAAATATTAATAATTATTTAGATCAACTAAATATATTTTTAGAAAATATTAACTATAAATTATTAAATAGAAGTATTCAGATTATTAAATCTTTAAAAAAATCCAAAAAGATTATTATAGTTGGAAATGGTGGCAGTTCGTCAATAGCGTCGCATATTTGCGTAGATTTTATTAAAAGTTGCAAAATAAGGGCAGTAAACTTTAATGAGTATAATTTAATAACATGTTTTGCTAATGATTTTAAACATGAATATTGGGTTAAGGAGGCTCTAAAAATTTACATGGATAAAGGAGACTTGATAATCTTAATAAGTAGCAGCGGATCTTCTACTAATATTGTAGAAGCAGCGAAATACGTAGCTGCAAAAAAAAATAAATTAATTACTTTCTCGGGTTTTAAAAAAGAAAATGAATTATCACGTTTTGGAGACGTTAATATTTGGATTAATTCAAAAAATTATAATGTTATTGAAACAGCGCACTATATATTTTTATTATCAATTATAGAAAATTTTCGTTTAAAATAATATTAAATTTATACATTAAATGTAAAAAATATGGGAAAAATAATTTCTCAAGATTGGCATATTAAAAAAAGTTTTAAATATATAATTAAATTTTTTGTTGTTAAATTTTTTTTATTATCGGGACCAAGTTTAAAATGGTTGATAATAAAAATTTTAAATAATGCTTTATTTAAAAAAAATTCGGTAATATTTTATACGCATCAATCAAGTGGGTTAACTGGAATATTTGCAACAGTTTTAATTATTTTGTTAAAAATTAAATTCTTAGAGAAATTTAGAGTTCCAATTCATATTACTTCAGATCTTCATTGGTTTAAATCATTGTATAAATTAAAGAAAAAAAATTCTATTTGGCACTCTTATTTTCAAAAACCTTACCCAATAAAATCATTTAAGGGCAGGAATATAGAGATTAAATCATATGAAGGAAAAAATAAGTTATTAACTTTTCTTACGGAATGTTTATACCCTATGATTGAATATAATCTTGCTAACTTGATAAAACTTTCCCCATTATTTAAAGCTTATATTAAGTTAAATCGTAAAACTGGAATTTATGTTAAAAAAGAAATATCTAAAATTATAAATTCTAAAGATGTAGTTTTAGGAGTGTCTGTTCGCAGAGGTTTTGTTGTGGCAAAATCAAAAAATCACCCCATACAACCAGACTTATCAATGTTAAAGAAAGATATTAAAAAAATATTAAAAAGTCACATAATAAATAAAATTCTCGTAGTTTGTGATGACAATAGGCTTATTACGCAACTTAAAAAGCAGTTTAGGAAAATAGTTGTATATATTGACAGACCAAGACTAAATGATGAAAGATATCCTAATAGATCAACTTTAGTAATGCGTAAAAAAGAACTTTTAAGTGTACAAGTTCAAGGAAATTTAGGAAAAAAAATAATTGAATTGTCTGATTTTGGTCGCAAAAATGAATTATATAAAAGAACTAGAGAATACATCAGTGAAATTTATGCATTGGCTCGTTGTCAGCATTTACTTGCTGGTAAGTCTTCTGGTTCCGCTGCGTCGATAGTTATTAATAGTGGAAAGTATAAAAGTGTAAAACTATATGAATTAGGAAATTATTAATTTATTTATCAGATGAAAGATTTAAATGTAGCATTGTGCTGGACGAATTGGGATTTTCAAAATAGTTTAATATTCAATTTAATTAAAAAAGTTAGTAAACGTAAAATTAAAATTACAATGCCTCATAAAGCAGATTTTATAATTTACGGAAGCTATAATTGGAAAGATACTTTAAAAAAATTTAATATTTATTCATTAATAAGAAATAAATTCTATGGATATGAAAAAATAGTAAGCTTTATTGACAAATGTGAGATGGAACTTCTTAATCGTAGTTTTTTTAAAAGAAATTACAAACCTTTAACTTTGCATTATATAACAGAACCTAATCGCAACGACCTTCTAAAAACAGATTTTGTTATTTCACAAAATTTAGGAGTACAAAGTGAGAATCATTTGTATGATGGAAATTGGAAAGAGTCATGTGATTGGTCACATGAAAATATTGTAAGACCTATGACGCAATATCCCTTAAGAAACGGAAAGTTCATAAATATAGATGATTTAGTTATTCCGCAAGGAGAAGAGTTTATAAATAAAGCTAAAAAAATATGCCTCATAACTACTCACTTGCCTGAACCAAAAATGAGCTTTTACAAAGTTTTTTCTAAACACTTTCCCGTTGATGGGTATGGAAGTTGTTTTAATAAGAATATTAACCCTAGAGTTTTCAGTGATTATTTAAAAGTAACAAAGTTAGACATAATGAAAAATTATGCGTTTAATTTATGTCCAGAAAATAATATTCACCCAGGATATACTAGCGATAGAGTTCTCACTGCTTTTATAGGGAAATGTTTGCCTATTACTTGGGTTGATCAAAACATTAACTATGAATTTAACCCAAAGGCATTTGTAAATCTTAATGATCACTTTCAAGATAATTTTGTAAGTATTATTAATAATTTAAAAGACGATAATTTTTTAAGGCAATTTACCAAAGAACCTCTGTTATTAAAGAGACCTAATTTAGAAAAAGAAATAAAATTTGTAGAAAAAATCTTGAGTTGTTTATAACAATATATCATGGAAACTTTAAAGGTCGGCTTTTTATGGGTGCATAGTGTTTATGATATACAAAATTCTGTTTTTTTTCATTTATTAAAAAAACAAAGTAAGAAAAAAATTGAAATTGCAGCTTTTGATAAAGCTGATATTCTCATTATTGGACCTTATGACTTTATTAGTTTTAAAAGAAAAGCGCTAAATTACTTTTTAAAGAAAAAAATTTTTAAAAATTTATCTAATTATTTCAATAATATTGAGCTTTATTCTTTAAAAAGAAAATATAAGCCAGTTAGAATTTTTATATCTCATGAAAATATTCATCATAGTTTATCTAAAATAGATTTTTCTTTTAATCACAATCTTGGAATAATAGGCGAAAATCATTTTAGATTTCCGCATTGGAAAGATAATTTGGACTGGACTCATGAAGGTATTTCCAGAGACATTACATTAACAGCTAAAAGATTTGGATTTTTTTGGAAGATAGAAGATCTTGTTAATCCTCAAGGATCAAATTTTATAAAAAAAAATAGAAATTTTTGTATTTTTACTTCGCATATGCTTGAACCAAGAAAAAGTATTTATTTAAAATTTAAAGAACATTTTAGTGTTCATGGTTATGGAACTTGGTTTGACAAAAAAATAACAGACCATAATAAAAGTAATTTTTCAATTTATGAAGTAATGAAAAATTATGCTTTTAATTTATGTCCTGAAAACAGTCTTTATCCTGGCTATTATACTGAAAGAGTCCCAAATGCTGTTATTTCTAAAACTTTACCGATTACTTGGGCAGACCAAAATATTTCATTAGATTTTAATGAGAGATCTTTTGTTAATTTGCTAGATTATGCAAATGACAATTATCAAGAGATATGTGGTCTTTTAAAAGATGAGAATTTTCTAAAACAATTTGCTCATGAGCCATTGCTTCTTAAAAGACCAGACTTAAATGAAGAGAGACTGTTTATTAGTAAAATCTTATCTTTATTTCAGTAGTTTTTTAACAATATGTTTATAAATTAAAAATAATATGTCGAAAATATTTAAATTATTAAATGAGATTCAAAAAAAATATTTATTTATTATAATTGTTCTTTTAATTTTATTATCTTTATTAGAGTTATTAACCTTTTCTCTTTTGCAGCCTATAATAAATTATTTTACTGATAAAAATAATTTTAATATTTCTTATATTTATAAAATTAATTTTTTTAAAAATGCCACTATATTTAATTTACTGGGAATATTTTTTGTTATTTTTTTATTAAGAGGTTTGTTGAATATTTATATTAGTTATAGAAAACATAGTTTAGTTAGGAATATAAATAACACTTTATCAAAACAGATCTTTTTGAATTATCTTAATCAAAATTTTAGTTTTTTTGTTGATAATAATTCTGCAAAAATGGTCTCGAATATTATAAATGAAGTAGAAAAATTTTCATATAGACTTGTCGAAAGCTTAATTGCTCTGATAACAGAAATTTTTATAATTATTGCTATATTGGCATTTTTATTTTTAAATTATTTTAAAGGAACTATTATTCTTGGTTCATCTGTAATAATATTCTTTTCTGTTTTTTATTATTATTTTAAATCAAAGTTTATAAGATTTGGGGAAGATAAAACTTTATATGATTCTATTAAAATTAATGATCTGCAAAGTAGTTTTTATGCAATACAGCTTATAAAATTAGAAAATTTAGAGGAGTACTTTTCTAGTAAGTTTAATCACAGCACAGGCAGATCATCAGATTCTCAGTTTTACCTATCATTTATATCGGAGTTACCAAAACCATTAATTGAATTTTTAGTGCTTGTGATAGTTTTCTTTATTTTATTTATTTTTTATTTTTTTTTTAATATTAGCAAATCAGAAATAATAACTATGCTAGGCTTATTCGTTGTTGCTATGTTTAGACTTTTACCATCAACAAACAAAGTTATAGGCTGTTTGAATGCTGTTAAATTTTATTCTTCCTCTGTTGAAATAATTAACAAAGAAATTAATAGAAAAACACCTGTTATAGATCAGCAAGATATAAAAAATAATTTTTTTACTTTTAATAAAAGTATAAAATTAAATAATATTAGTTTTTTACATGAGTCGAAAAAAGACTTCATTTTAAAAAATGTGAATCTGACTATCAATAAATATGAAATTATAGCTATTTTAGGAGAGAATGGTTCTGGCAAAAGCACATTATTAAATATAATTTCTTATTTATTGAGACCAAAATCAGGAAATATATTTATAGACGACGTTCAAGTTGATCAATTTTATAGAGCTTACCAAGCCAAAATTGGTTATGTTCAGCAAAAGACAATACTTATTGATGATAGTTTAATTAGAAATATTATTTTTGGTAAAAAAGAATCTGAATATAATTTAAAGCTTTTTGATGAGATTATTGAAACTTTAAATTTACAAAAGTTTTTGCAAAAACTACCAAATGGCAAAGAAACATTATTAGGCGAAAGAGGCTCACAATTATCGGGGGGTGAAACGCAAAAGATAGGGATCGCAAGAGCTCTTTATAAAAAACCTGAAATTTTATTATTAGATGAAGCAACAAGTGCGTTAGATGACCAGTCTGAAATAGAAATTTTAAAAACCATCCAAAGTTTAAAGGGAAAAGTAACCGTAATAATTGTGACTCATAAAAAAAATATTTTAGATTATTGTGATAAAATTTACAGTCTAAGCCGAGGAAATATTGTTCAGGTTAATAAATAAAAAAGGTATTTTATTTTGAATCTAAAAAAAAAAATTCCAATATTCGTTTTGACTGTCAAAGGCTCTAATCGTGAAAAAATAATCAAAAAAAAATTAAATAAATTAGGGTTAAGACATAAAATAATATATGGAATAAATGCAAAAATAAAAAAAAATACTGATTATTTAAAAAAGATTTATGATAAAAAAAGAGCTAACAATTTGCTTGAAAGAGATTTGAATCATTCAGATATTGCATGTTCTTTTGGGCATATAAAAATATATAAACATATTGTAAAAAAAAATATTAAATATGCCATTATAATGGAAGATGATTGCCATCCATCTAAAATGCTTGTCGATTGGAGTTTGCTTAATTATAATTTATTTAATAAATTTGATTTTATACAATTTTATTCTAATTCAGGACTGATATATAAAAAGCCATATGTCATTCTAGGAGATAATTTTTCACTCCATAAAGCCAAAACCCATTTACCACTAGCTACCTGCTACCAAATTAATTTAAAATCTTGCAAGTTTTTATTAAAATATTTTAAAGAAAAAATATTTCAAACAAATGATTTTCCTGCCTATTATATAAATAAAAAAATAAAACAGTTTTTTGTTTTACCTATAATTGCCAATCCTAGTTTTAATCATTACCGCAGTTCATCTAATAAGAATATTTGGGCTAGCGTTAGATTTTTTAATCAGATAAAAAAAGCAGTACCTTTATATAATTTTATAAATTCACTACTTCATATTTTGCATATTCCATTTATATTTTTTTTTATAAAAAAACATTCTTATAAATTTTATAAAAAACATTTTTTAAAATATAAATATAATGTTTTTATGAATTTCTTTTCTAAAAAATATTTAAATATGCCTGACTTAATAAATAATGCGTCAAATTATATAAAGTAGTATTTTTTATGAAAATTTATATCCTAGGGATAACAGGAATGTTGGGTAGTGAACTTTTTGTAAATTTTATTAAAAATAAAAATTTTATAGTTAAAGGATCAACAAGAAAGAGCTCCTTAAAGGTTTTTGGAAAATATAAAAGAAATATTGATTATAATGTATCGATTAATAACATTGAAAAAATAAAAAAAAATATTTTAAGTTTTAAACCTGATTATGTTATTAATTGCATTGGTTCCATTAAGCAAAAAATAAGTAATTTTAAAGGTTATAAGAAGATTTTTTATACTAATAGCGTTTTTCCATATAAAATTTATTCTATAATTAAATCAACAAATATAAAATTAATACATTTTAGCACTGACTGTGTCTTTAATGGAGCAAAAGGAAACTATAGAGAGCAAGATGATTTAAGTGCGCATGACATTTATGGATTATCTAAGTATTTAGGGGAATTAAAATATCCAAATACATATACAATAAGAACTTCTATTATTGGACATGAATTAAATAGTAAATTTGGTTTATTAGAGTGGTTTTTGTCTAAAAAAAAATGCTACGGTTATTATAATTTCTTTTTTTCAGGATTAACTACATTTCAGGTTTACAATTTTATAAATAAATATTTACTAAAACATAAAAATAATTATTTTTATGGTTTAATACACTTGTCATCATATAAAATATCTAAATATAAGTTATTAAAAATAATTTCTAAAATTTATAATAAAAAAATTCTTATTAAAAAAAAATATATTACAAAAATTGATAGATCTTTAAATAATTCTTTAGTTAAAAAAGTTTTTTTATATAAACCGCCTACTTGGAATACGATGGTGAGACAAATGTATTTAAACAGATATAGTAAATTAATTTAGAAATTACCTTGCGCAAAAAAATAAAAATTTCATTAATTATTACTACATTTAATAGGGAAAAGAATATATTTAAAATTTTAAATTTATTACTTAAACAAGTTTGCGTAAAAGAAGAATTAGAGATTATAATTTGTGATAGTTTTTCGAAAAATAAATTAAGAATTTTAAGTTATAAAGAATTATTTAAAAAATTAAATGTAATATATTTAGAGAGTAAAATTAATCATCAGGCTTTTAAAAGAAATCTTGCTGCAAAAAAATCTAGTGGTAAAAATATTATTTTTATTGATGATGATTGCTTTCCTTCAAATAAATTTTTATCTGAGCATTTAAAAAAATTAAATCTTAATAGAAAAAAAGAGATATATTGTGGTCTAGTCAAATATTTTAAATATAATCATATTGCAAATCTGATTAGATATAGAGATTCAAGACTTGTATCTTTTAATAACGATAGTCATGGCAATATACCTGTTAAAAATTTTATCAGCATGAATATGTCTTTAAATAGTGAGATTTTAAAAACAGAAAAACTCTTATTTGATAACAGGTTTAGATTTTATGGATTTGAAGATTTCGAGTTTGCTTTTAGATTTAATAATCGTTTCAAATTTATTTTAAATCATGGTTTAATTTATCATATGGATGATAGAAATTTCTCAGAATTTTTAGAAAAACATTATTACTTAGGAAGAATAGGTATTGCAGATATTATTAAAATTAATTTATTATCTGCAAAACATTCTATTTTTTATAAGTTGGAAAAAAATTCTTTTATTAATTTATTTATTAATATACCTTATATAAAATACTTTTTAAAAGTTTTGCATTTATTAATTATTAAGATTGAAAAACACATATTTTTTTATTTACCCGCAATTTATAAATTCGGTATTTTAATAGCTTATCTTAGAGGTTTTAGTGATAGATATGCACAAAACTTCTATAAAAACAGTAGCTGGTACAGATAATTGTATTGTTTATAGAATTATATTTTTTTAGTTACTAATGCCTAAACTTTTGTACTTAATTTTTTTCTCTTTAATATTTAAAAAATTCCATAAATCAATTATTGTTTTATTTTGTTTTGTTTTTAACTTTTCTAGTTCTTTAAATTTTTCATTAACATAACAAACAAAAATTACATCTGCTTTTTTAAAAAACTTTTTTATATCATCATAAAAATCAATTTTCTCTTTAATGTCTGGCTTATATTCATCAAAAATTATTAAGTGATTTCTTTTCTTAAAATAATCCATTATTTGCTTGCCAGGAGAGAAATTAACTATCGAAGTATTCTTTTTGTAAGCAATTCCACAAATTCCAATAGTATGTTTTTTTTTTAGAAGTTTGGTATTTTCTCTATAGCAATCAATATATCTTCTGATTTGAATTTTATTTATTTTTTCAACAGCTAACGGAATGTAATTACTAGTCTTAATTTTTTTTAGATAATGTGCAAAGTTCAAACTATCCCTTGGAAAACATGGTCCAGAATAAGACCCCCCAAGAGATAAGTATTTTTGACCAATTCTTTTGTCAGATCCTAAAGTTTTTATAACTTTTGAGATATTTATGTTATTTTGATTATCTGAAATTTCACTCAATGTATTTGAAAATGAGATTTTAAGAGTAACATAAGAATTAATTGCTATTTTTGAAATTTCTGATTCTTTTAAATTAAGAAACTTTAGTCTTTCTAAGTTTTTTTTATAAATTTTGCTATATATTTTTTTTAATGCTTTATGACCATAATTAATATCTGATCCTATAATTACTAGATCGCTATTTACAACATTTTCATAGATTGAGCCTAGAGCTATTAAATGAGGATTGTAAGTAACAATAAATTCGCGTCCATGCTTTAACAAAAATTTTTTTTCAAGATATTCTATGAATAAATTGCATGATCCGGGATTTACAGTCGATGTAATATTTATAATATATTTACTTTTGTTTTTAAGATGAGGTCCTATATTTTTTAAAGCTTCTAATATATAAGCGTTGCTAAATTCATGATTTTTCTTTGAAGGAGTCGGTAGTACTAAAAATGCATATTTAGTATTTTTTATTGCGTTTTGAAAATTATTCTCAAAAGTAAAATTCTTTGAATTTTTTTTAATTAGATAATTGAGTTTTGGCTCTATACTTTTGATATTATTTTTTATTTGATCTTTGATTTTTGTATTTTTATCATATCCATAAATATTAAAACCATGTTCTGCAAGGATATGTGAAAAAATTAATCCTAATTTTCCTAACCCAATAAAAAATATACTTTCCATAGATTTTTCTAAATTCAGATATATTTTATTTAAAATAAGAAGTATACTGATGATGAAAAATATTAATGAGTATATTTAAAAATAAAGTAATTATAATATTTGGTGGAACTGGTTCTTTTGGTCAGGCTTTTTTAAAAAGAATTATTAACTTACCTTATAAACAAATTAGAATATTTAGTAGAGACGAAAAGAAACAAGACGATCTTAGAAATTCCTTAAAGAAAAAAAATATAAAATTTTATATTGGAGATATAAGAGATCCTAATTCTGTTGATGAGGTAACAAGAAATGCAGATTATGCTTTTCATGCCGCTGCCTTAAAACAGGTTCCTTCTTGTGAATTTTATCCCTTAGAGGCTGTAAAAACTAATATTATTGGAACACAAAACATTGTTGATAGCGCTGTAAAAAATAAAATAAAAAAATTGATCTGCTTAAGTACTGACAAAGCAGTTTATCCAATTAATGCTATGGGAATGAGTAAAGCGTTAATGGAAAAAATAGCTATTGCAAAATCAAAAAATATTACCAATCAAGAAACTAAAATTATTGTTACTAGGTATGGAAATGTTTTATTTTCACGAGGATCTGTGCTGCCATTGTTCATTAATCAGATATTAAAAAAAAATTATATTACTGTTACAGACTTGAACATGACTAGATTTTTAATGTCTTTAGATGATGCAATTAATCTTGTAATTTTTGCTTTAATTAAAGGAGAAAATGGGAATATATATGTGCCAAAAACTTCTGCGACAGATATAAAAACTTTAGTTGGGGCTTTGTTAAATATTTTTAATTATCCTAAATCAAAAATTAAAGTTATAGGAACTAGACATGGCGAAAAGATGCATGAAACATTAATGAGTAGAGAAGAGAAATTTTTTTCCAAAGATGTAGGCAGGTATTATTCTATTAGGTCTGATAATAGAGATTTAAATTATGATAAATATTTTGTTGAAGGAGAGAAAAATATTGAGAAATTAACTGATTATACTTCTAAAAATACAAAACAATTTAATTTAAAACAAACCATAAATTTACTCAATCCCTTGATTAAAGATTTTAAAATAAATTAATATCTAATTTGTATTTAAATAATTTTTATGAAGAAAAAAATATTAGTCATTCTAGGTACACGACCAGAAATAATCAGATTGTCTTGTATTATAAAAAAATTAGATAAGAATTTTTTTACAGTTGTAGTAAACACAAATCAAAATTTTGATAAAAATTTAAACAATATATTTTTTAAGGAGCTTAATCTTTCTAGACCTAAATACAATTTAAAACCTATAAAAAATAATAATTCTATTAATTTTATTTCCAACTTATTAATAAAAATTGATGAAATTCTAGATATAGAAAAACCAGATGCTGCAGTTGTTTTAGGGGACACAAATAGCGCTTTATCAGTATTTTGCGTGAAAAAAAAAAAAATTCCTATTTTTCATATTGAAGCAGGAAATAGATGTTATGATCAGAGAGTTCCTGAAGAAATAAATAGAGTTTTAGTAGATAAAATTTCAGATATAAATCTAGTATATAGTGATGTAGCTAAGCAGAATTTAATAAAAGAAAATTTTGATTTAGATAGAATTTTTAAAATAGGAAGTCCATTATTTGAGGTTTTTAGAAGATATGAAAACTTTATTCAAAATTCCAAAGTATTAAATAAATTAAAATTAATAAAAGATAAATTTATTCTAGTTAGTTGTCATAGACAGGAGAACGTTGGTGAAATTAAAAATTTAAAAAATATTTTTTTAGCAATCAATACTTTGTCTAGGAAATATAAAATAAAAATTATTTTCTCAACTCATCCACGTATTAAATCGTCTATTAAAAAAATTAAAAAAAAACTTACGAAAAATATTCTTTTTTTAAAACCATTTAGTTTTTTTGATTATATCAAACTCCAAATGAATTCTAAATTAACTATTTCAGATAGCGGTAGCATTGTTGAAGAGGCAAATATTTTAAATTTTCCAGCAATTAATCTAAGAGATACAACTGAAAGACAAGAAGGTATGGAGAAGGGGTGCGTTATAATTAGCGGGTTAGAAACAATAAATATAATACAGAGTGCCATAATTGCTATAGAAAATTTTAAAAATAATTTAGAATTTAATATTCACCCAGATTATTCCCAATCAAACGTTTCTGAAAAAGTAACTAATATTATACAAAGCTACATACATTATATAAATCGCAAAGTTTGGTTTAAATGAATGTTCTTATAGTTACCCAATATTTTTGGCCTGAATATTTCAGAGTCAATGATCTAGCGATTGAGTTAAAAAAAAAAAATATAAATGTCGATGTTTTAACTGGGTATCCAAACTACCCCAAAGGAGAAATTTATAGAGATTTTTTATATAATAGAAATAAATACGGTGTGTTAAAAGGAATACGAATTTATAGAGTGCCTGTATTTCCAAGAAAATCTGGTGCTAATCTTTTTTTAGTTTTAAACTATTTATCTTTTTTATTTTCAGGACTATTTTTTGGAACTTATAAATTAAGAAAAAAAAAATATGATTATATTTTGACGTTTGCAACCTCCCCAATTATTACAGCTTTAATTAGTATTTTTCTTTCTAAAATAAAAAACTCAAAACATATAATATGGGTATTAGATTTGTGGCCTAATGTTTTAAGTGATTTAAATATTATTACTAAAAAAAATATTATATACAAATTTTTTAATTTTTTAGTTATTTATATATACAAAAATTCAAATTATATTTTATGTCAATCACTAGAATTTAAAAAAAAAATAAATAATTTAAATTATAATTTTAAAGATAAAACTATTTATTTTCCTTCATGGCCGGAGGAAATTATAAGCAAAGAAAATCTCCAAGATAAAAAGAATATTTTTGATAAAAGGTATTTTAATATTTTATTTGCAGGAAATATAGGTGAATCACAAAATTTTGATTATATTTTGTCTATTATTAAAAATTTAAAAAGTGAAAAAATTTTATGGCACGTTATTGGAGAAGGAAGAAATTATAATAAATTAATAAAAAAAAAATTAGAAAATAACTTAGATAATTTAAAATTATATGGCCTAAAAAAATTTGATGAAATTCAGAGTTATTTTAATGAAGCAGATTGCTTATTAATATCCTTAAAATATAAGGAAACCTTCAATTCAACTATTCCAGGAAAATTCCAGACTTATTTAAATTATAATAAAATAATTTTAGCATTAATTGGAGGAGAAGTTTTTAAAATGGTAAATAAGTATGGGTTAGGTATGGCATTTGATAAAGAAGATGTGCAGCATGTTAGTTCAAAATTAATAAATTTAAAAAATTTTAAACTAAATGAAAAAAAAATTCATTATTTAAAAAAAATTTTTTTAAAATCAAGAGCTATAAAAAAAATTATCTTTTATTTAAATAAGTATAAAGATTTTAGTACTAATCAATTTTTTTTAATTGAAAATGTTAATAGTATAAACTTCAAAAAAAATTTTATTCTTTCTGGGTTAAATTTAGCATTTTTAGGATTTTTAGTAAAAAAAGATTTACCCATTAATAAATGTATGATTTTGTGGCCAGATGGTTTTTTTAGTGAATTTTTTTTTAATAAAAAAATTATTAAAATTCCAGGTCGAGAAATAATAAAAAATTTAGTGTTAGATAAGTCAATTATAAAAAAAATAATTGTTATTGGTAATGTAGATAATGTAATTCAATTGTTTTTAGAAAATAAATTTAAAATAAAGACTGAAACTATTCAACTTCCTTATGGGGAAATTTATAATTTCACTAAATATCTTCCAAAATTTAAACATGATGAATTAATTATTTTGACATTGCCAACTCCTAAACAAGAGCAATTAGCAGACTATATTTCAAGATTTAATAAATATTATAAAATTATTTGTCTTGGAGGGGCACTTAATATGGTCGTTGGAAAAGAAAAACCTATACCAGATTATTTAAACAAAATTTTCTTTGCTGAGACGCTATGGAGACTTCAGTATGAAACTAAAAGAAGATTAGCACGACTACTTATATCATTATTTTATTATTCTTATGGAATAATTAATAAAGATTTAAAAAAATATAAATTTAATATAAAAGATGAAAGATTTTGATATTTATATATGGGCTTCCGATTATGAAGATTTTACTGGAGAAGGCCTTCTCGCCAGGTGTTTTGTCAAAAATTATTTTCTAGACAAAAATTTAATAATTAAAATTATAACGAATAATAGTATTTATTGTTATTATAAAAATAAAAACATTCTTTTAAAAAGAAAAAAATATAAGAATAATTTTTTAACTAAATATGCATACTCGCTACTTGGTATAGCTTATATATGGTATTATCATATAAAAAGTAAAAAAGTTTGTTATTTAAATTACTTGCCTTTGTGGAATTTTATAATTTTTTTTCTTTTGCCAAAAAAAACTATTTTAGGTGTAATTACAGGATCAACATACGAAAAAAAAATTACCGGTATAAATACCTTTGTACGAAAATTTTTCTTTCCTTTTTTTTATTTAATAAGCTTAAAGATTTTATATAGCAAATTTAAACATATTATATTTTCGACAAGTAATTTAAAAAAAATTGTAAGTAAAGATAAAATAAAATCTTGCATATTCAATTTTTGTTTCCTCTTTTTTGAAAAAAGAAAAAAAAAGAAAAAAAATATTGATTTTTTATTTTATATAAGAAATCATCCTCTAAAATCTAATTTTTTTCAAACTTTAATAATTAAAAGATTAGTTTCATTAGGATTCAAAGTTGTTGTGGTTGGCGATAAATTTGCGCATGCGAATGTGGTTAATTATATCAATCTTCCTAGACTTCAACTATTAAAAATTTTAGATCAAACGAAATATACTTTAGTTAGCGATGAAAATTTTTTTTCAATGTTTACGATAGATTGTTTATCTTGTGGCTGTTTCATTTTTTATAATAGTCATACTCAGAAAAATATTTATAAGATTTCTAATTTTATACCTTTGCGATTTAATAATCTTTACTACTCTGAAAAGATAATACTTAAATCATTTGAAAAAAATAAAAATAAAATAAGATTTAAAAATTTAGAAAATTTTTTTTTAGATCAATCTAATAAAATAAAAAATAAGATTAAATTAATGTAAATTTTTAGAAACATTATTTTTTTGTAATATAAAGTAACAAAGGCAGCAAAGACAGAAATCTACACTAAATAGAGCGAAGCTATTTTCAAACATTGATCTAATTACTAAGAAAATAAGTGTTGTGGCAGAAAATTTAACAACATAGCTACAATTATTTAAACTATTACTTATGAAAAATGTTTTTAAAATTTGGAATATAACAACACCATATATACAAATTATAAGAAATAATCCTAATATACCTCCACACAAAAAACTATATATTAAAGCATTTGAAGAGTTGTTTTGCCAAAAATATATAGATGGATCGTCCTTGAAATTTTCTTCTATAAGAAATCTCCTATCTGCCTGTGGCCCTAAACCTAGTATTATTTTTTCTTTCAGTATTAATTCGAAAGATCTTTTCCAAATTAATAACCTTCCAGAGCTAACATCATCTTTTTCTCCGACTTTGATTGGAGAAGTGTATCTATTACCTGGGATAACTTTTATTTCATCTTGGTTATAATTTTTTTCTTGTTTAAGATGATTTATTTTATAAGTTTTTATTATTTCCCAAGAAAATATAGGCAATACTATGATTATTAAAAAAAAAAATACTTTTTTCTTTAAAATATCTTTAATAAAAAAAAAATAAATACTTAGTAAAAGAACAACTCCTATTATGCCACCTCTAGATTGCATGGCAAATATCATAAAAGATAAGAAAAAAAGTATTAAAAAAAAGAAATATTTAACTTTTTGACTACTTTTATATTTATTTTGAAAATAAAAAAAAAAAAATAAAAGTAAAAAACACATTTTATTTATGCCTTTAATTCTTGGATTATTTTAAAAAAGGGTTATTTTTTTAGATTAAAAAAAATAAAAAAAATAA
>Ga0114968_10002063_pt1 | contig 15479 bp, 16 predicted proteins | sample M_130807_EF_Meta_FD_87020 | JGI IMG/M metagenome (GOLD analysis project Ga0114968, IMG submission 87020) | Freshwater microbial communities from Lake Montjoie, Canada to study carbon cycling - M_130807_EF_MetaG | ecosystem: Environmental > Aquatic > Freshwater > Lake | place: Lake Montjoie...
GCGTCCAGGTGACGGGCTTTTTGAGGTTTTGCATGACCCACATGTTGCTCATGCCCATGCGGCCTTTTTCTTCCATCATGAACTCGGCTCCGGCGAGCGCGCCGACGCTGCCGTGGCCGGTGCAGTCCACGAAGAGCTTGCCGACGAAGCGGGTTTCTTTGCCGGTCTTGGTGTCGAGGCCGATGACACTGCGGATGTTCTTTTTGTCGGCGGTCATCTCGACGCCGTAAACGTGGGTGTTGAGGTGGAGGGAGATGGTTTTTTCGGCGTTGACGGTGTCTTCTTTGAGCTTGTCGTTGAACTCCTGGGGATTGGCGGCGGGGCTGTTGCTGGCGCGGTCGGCGAATTCTTCGACGATCTCGCCGAGGTGGGGGTAGAGGCCGCGACGGGTGCCGCCCATGGCCCAGACCTGGATTTCGCTGGAGCCGTTGCCGCCGAGGACGGGGCGGTTTTGGATGAAGGCTACTTTGAGGCCCTGGCGTGCGCCGGAGATGGCGGCGCCCATGCCGGAGTAGCCGCCGCCGATGACGACGAGATCGAACTCGGTGGTCTCGGGGGCTTTGTCTGGGAGGCCGAGGAGCTGGCGGCGGAGCTTGTTGGTGGCGGCGAGTTCGTTGGGCGGGGTGAAGGTGTCGTCTTGGCTGAGGATGAGGGCATCGACGCGGCCATCGAAGCCGGTGAGGTCGTGGAGGCTGAGGGTGGCTTTGCCGGAGAGTTTGACGGGGCCGGCTTTTTCCCACTGCCAGTCTTTGCCGGTGGCACCGAATTCGTGGTCGAGCTTTTGGCCGTTGACGCTGATCTCGAAGCGACCGGGGGTGCCTTTGGCATCCCAGGGGCCGACCCAGTTTTTGGTGCGGGCCCAGAGGGTGTAGGAGCCGGCGGGGAGGGTGATTTCGGTGGAGGCGTCTTTGACGGGCTTGCCCATGCCGTGGGCCATGAGGTAGGGGGAGCCCATGGCATCAATGAACTGGGTGTCCAAGACCCAGCCACCGGGGATGGAGAAGGATTCGGCTTCGATCCAGAGCGGCTGCGCGTGCGCGGCGGTGAGGGTGAGGAGGGTGGCGAGGAGGACGGATTTCATGGTTGGGGAGGTTTTAAACGAGGACGGGGGGGGAAAGCAATCATGGGTTGTTGGTTATGGGAACAGCGGATGGGGGGGAATTTATGATTTACGATTTATGATTTATGATTTTGGAAAGGGGGAGTTGGGGTGGTGTGGGGGTGAGGGAATGCGGGAGCGCTGGTCGGCGGGCAGGAGTGCCCATCGTACTTTCCTGAGCATGCGCCGTGATGATTTGGACAAGACGAGAGGGCGTGCTCCAGACCCGTTGCGGAGCAACTGGATTCGTGAAAATGAAAACGCGGTGCTTCTGGGATGAAGCACCGCGTGGGGGATGAGAAGATGTCGGATGGGACGGGGTCGGGCTGCGAAGCCGCGAAGAGAAACCCCGGCACCTTGGTTAATCGGATTTGAGGGAGGCCATGTCGATGGAGAAGCGGTATTTGACGTCGCTCTTGAGGAGGCGCTCGTAGGCTTCGTTGATCTGCTGGATGGGGATCACTTCGACGTCGGAGGTGATGTTGTGGGTGCCGCAGAAGTCGAGCATTTCCTGGGTTTCGGCGATGCCGCCGATGAGGGAGCCGGCGAGGCGCTTGCGACCGAAGAGGAGGCCTAAGGCGGAGACTGGGAGGGGTTTGTCGGGGGCGCCGACGAGGGTGAGGGTGCCGTCGATTTTGAGGAGGTTGAGGTAGGCGTTGATGTCGTGATCGGCGGAGACGGTGTCGAGGATGAAGTCGAAGCTGCCGGCGTGCTTTTGCATGTCGTTGGCGTCGGTGGAGATGATGACTTCATCGGCACCGAGGGCGAGGGCGGACTCTTTCTTTTTGGGTGAGGTGCTGAACACGGCGGTGTGGGCACCGAAGGCATGGGAGAATTTCACGCCCATGTGGCCGAGACCGCCGAGACCGATGACTCCGACTTTTTTGCCTTTGAGATCGCCCCAGCGACGCATGGGTGAGTAGGTGGTGATGCCAGCGCAGAGCAAGGGGGCGACACCGGCGAGGCTGAGATTGCCGGGAACGCCGAGGACGAAGTGCTGATCGACCACGATGCTGGTGGAGTAGCCGCCGTAGGTGACGGGGGCGGTGCCGTGTTTGTCGGGGGAATTGTAGGTGAAGGCGGCGTGCGGGCAGAACTGCTCGAGATTGGCCTGGCACTGGGGGCAGGTTTGATCGGAGTCCACGAGACAGCCGACGCCGACGATGTCGCCGCGTTTGTGCTTGGTGACGGCGGAGCCGACCTGGGTGACGCGGCCCACGATTTCATGGCCCGGCACGCAGGGATAGGTGGTGGGGATGGCGCTCCATTCGTTGCGGACCTGATGGAGGTCTGAGTGGCAGACGCCGCAGAAGAGGATTTCGATTTCGACATCGCGATCGGTGGGGTCGCGGCGCGGGATCTGGAGGGAGGCGAGAGGCGAGGTGGCGCTGGAGGCGGCGTAGGATTTGGCGTTGGGCATGATTGGAGGATATTTAGGAGTTGGATTGAATGGATTGATATTGATCGTCGGTGACGTGTTCGAGCCAGTCCACGACTTTGCCTTCGAGGGATTCCTGGATGGCGATGTGAGTCAAGGCGGTGGTGGGGGAGGCACCGTGCCAGTGCTTTTCGCCGGGTGGAAACCACACGACATCACCGGGGCGGATTTCTTCGATGGGTCCGCCGAGGCGCTGTGCGCGGCCGCAGCCTGCGGTGACGATCAGGGTCTGGCCCAGCGGGTGGGTGTGCCAAGCGGTGCGGGCACCGGGCTCAAAGGTGACACTGGCACCGGCGACGCGTGCGGGTGAAGGTGCCTGGAAAAGCGGATCGATGCGCACCGTGCCGGTGAACCAGTCGGCGGGGCCTTTGGCGGAGGGTTTGAGGCCGTTGCGTTGGATGTCCATGGGAAGGATGCGGGGTGTTACGTTTTGGGGGAGCTCGGTGGCTGGGTTCATTGTGCGAGTTTTGCATTTTAGAGAGGCGTGGGTTCTGGCGGCGGCGGACTGGGGACAGTCCGCCCTAGCTGCGCCGATGTCCCAGCGCTCCGCGCTTCGGCACTGCGTATTTAAATACGCAAGGCTCTTGTTTTGCCAGAGAGGATGGCTTTGATCGTGGTCCCACCATGAAACCACGCCTTCTCCTTGCCGCATTTGCCCTGGCCGTCTCGATTCCTGTTTTTGCTGATGACTTTGTGTCACTCTTCGACGGCAAAACGTTGACGGGCTGGAAGAACCCGTATGAGTGGGGGCAGATCGACATTGTGGATGGCGAAATTCATCTCACGGGTGAGAAGAAGTTCTTTGTGGTGACCGAGAAGACGTATGGGGACTTCATCTTTGAGGGAGATATTCTTCTGCCCGCAGGCCAGGCCAACAGTGGCTTTATGTTCCGTGCTCATGTGGAGAAGAACAAAGTCTTTGGCTATCAGGCTGAGGTGGATGGTGATGCGAACCGCAAGTGGAGTGGCGGCTTGTATGATGAGGGTCGCCGGATGTGGTTTGCGAGTCCGATCAAGGGCAACAAGGAAAGCGAAGCGGCCTTCCGCGCGCGTGCCGGTGATGCCTTCAAACGGAATGACTGGAACACGTACCGGATTGAATGCCGTGGCAAGAGTCTGAAGATATTTGTGAATGGTGTCCTGACCACCGATGTGGAAGACGACAAGGATGCGAGCGGTGTGATCGCCATTCAGCATCATGGTGAGAAGGGGCAGACGTATAAGTTTCGGAATCTGCGGATTCAGGAGCTGAAGTAAGGGGCGGAGGGACGAGGGCGGCAGCGCAAACTTGGATTGCCCCATGGTTCGGCGATGACGAGACGAACGTGATGGGCTTAGCGGTGGTCTGTATCACCGCTACGCGGTTCAACTGAATTCTAGAAAATGGACGTCGTATTTCCGTGGGTTAGCACCCACGGCTACTGTTGTGTCAGCGCTACGCGCTTCCAAACGAGCCATTCTCGCACCCGGATACAGTTTGAAGAAACTGCTACAACCCCATTATCGCGTCCATCACTTGCTGGCTGAGTTCGGAGACGGCTTTGCCATCGGTGTAGTGATTCAGCATGAGGGCGTAGCAGTATTCTTCGCCTGATTTGCTTTTGGCGTAGCCGGTGAAGGTGCGGATGCCGGACATGGCACCGCCTTTCCAGGTGAGGCCGTCTTTGGACAGCAGCGAGGCCTTGTAGGCGGCTCCCTGCGGGCCGGTGCCGGCGAAGTACTGCAAACGGGCGAGGTCGAGGGGGCGGATGAAATCGGCGCGGGCGAGACCGCAGCCGTCTTCCATGCGCAGGCCGATGAAGTCGAGGCCGCGGGTCTTCCAGTGTGCGCGGATGACATCGGCGGGCGGTTTCTCCCCTTTTACGCCGAGCATGCGGAAGACGCATTCGGTTTCGTGATTGTCGGAAGTGGCGTGAATGCTTTTGATGATGTCGAGCAGCGGTGGGGATTCGTGTTTGAGCAGCGAGTGAGTGGCGGGTGCGGTGCCTGCGGCGGCGCCTACTTGAATGCCTGCAGCGATCAGCAGGGCACGGAAATGATGGGAGGTAAAACGTGCGGGATCGGGGACTGCGCCTTTGACTTGGAACTTCGTGGCTCCCAAGGGAACGGTGCCGCGCAGGTGGATAGCCGTCGTGTTCTCGCCGCCGTGAATGACCACGTTATCGCCAGAATCGGCAGCGGCGGTGGTCACCTCGCTCTTCCAGTCGGCGGCGGGGATTTCCAGATTGATGCCGAGCAGTTCTGCGGGAGAGCCGACCTCCGGACCTGCGCGAAAGACGACGATGTAGCGGTTGTGATTGAGGTTCAGTCCTGCGACGCCGCTGCCGTAGCCGTTGCCGATGTCGCCCCAGTTCCAGAAGTCGCCGTAGAGGCTACCGCTGAAGAAGCTGGCGTCTCCCCGAATGCCGCCGGTGATGCGGGTGAGGCCGCGCATTTTCAGCTCAGCGGCCCAGGCTTTTAAATCGTCGAGTTTCAGCATGGGATCGCCGCCGCCGACGATGAGGAGATCGCCTTTGATGGTGCCGGCCTGGATGGGGGCGGTGGATTTGAGCTCGGTAGTGAAATGGAAGTCCGGTCCGAGGATTTCGAGGGCGGTGGCGGTGGTGAGGGTCTTGAAGCTGGAGGCGGGGATGCTGGCGATTGTGGCGTTTTCATCGATCACGACTTCGCCCTTGCTATTGAGGAGCGAGAAGCCGAGGGCGGTGCCGGCGAGTTCGGGAGTCGCCAGGGCCTCCCGCAGCAGTGAGGCGATGGGACTCGGAGGCAAAGGCGGAGACGAAGGCAGAGTGACGGGAAGCTCGACGGGCGGTGCGACCTCATGGCGCACGATGAGCAAAGCCGCCAAGGCCGAAGCGAGCAGAAGGATGAGGATGTTTTTGAGCATGGGCCGAGTGTAACCGGAAACAGGGCAGCGCCAAGCGAGGTGCTGCAAAACTGGAGCAGGCAGAGGAGACGCACAGGCGCGTGTTTGTTCTTCGCTTGCCGGATCACTGGAGAGAACTAACCTCGCAGGCATGCTCGAACTGAACCCGGAAAAATGGACGATGCAGGGAATCCTGTGGGGCTTTTTGGTGTTCGGAGCGCTGATTGCAGGCAGCGGGCTGATATGGACCGCGAACACGGCCTGGTTTCTTTACAGGTCTGAAAAAACCACCGGCATGATCGTCGATGTGATCGGCATTCTGAGCACGCGGAGCCCGAGTGAACCGCCGCAGGCGAAGCAGGTGATCAGCTATTACCCGGTGGTGGAGTTTCGTGATGCGCGGGGAAACTTACACAAGTCCCAATCATCGCGGGCGGCGCGGTCCGATCATTTTAAGCGCGGTGATGAAGTGGGAGTTTATTACGACGCCAAGGATCCCGCGCAGATGTTCATCGAAAACACGTGGATGCTGTGGTTTTCCCCAGGAGTGATTTTGGCAGGGGGGCTGATCTGGATGCTCTTTGCGGGGGGGATGTTGATGTTAAGCAAACGATTTGATGCGGGCTTTGCCCAAGAGAAAGCGCGGTTTTACAGCCAGGTGGCCGCCTCAGATCCAGCGAAACCCGACAACGATTCTTCCCACCGATGAAACCTGAGAAAGTGAAGTTTATGCTGATGGCGACCGACATGAAGCGGGCGGTGAGTTTTTACCGCGATGTGATCGGCCTGGAGGAGATCTTTGTGAGCGATTTCTGGACGGAGCTGCGGTTTGGGGATGCGATCATCGCACTGCATGGCGGGCATGACGGCTCGCGGAATCCGACGGGGCTGAGCTTTCAGTATGAGGACGTGCTGGTGATGGCGGAGAAGATTGCCGAAGCGGGGGCGAAGATTTTGCAGTCGCCGCAGCAGCGTGAGGGGGAGCCGATTTTGCTGGGGGTGTTTCGGGATGCGGAGGGGAATGAGGTGTTTATGACGCAGTATGTGGGGTGAAAAATGACGAATGCAGAATGACGAATGTCGAATGAATGAGGTGGCCGAGAGGGATTCGGGACCTTCGTCATTCGTCATTCGTCATTCGTCATTCGTCATTCGTCATCGTTCCCGGCGTTGCACGCGGCAACAGGCGCGTATTATATCAGCCCCCCACAAATGCAGACGACCTTCATTCCCACGCTCGATGCCCTGCCGGCGCGCAAAACGCCGCTGATGGAGCGGTTTGCGGCGTTGCTGGAGCCCAAGGGGCCGACGCAGATTGAGGCGATGGCAAGGGAGTCAAGGATGATCACACGGCGGAATTTTGGGCGCACGATGCGGTTGTTTGCGCCGCTGTATGTCTCCAATGAGTGCGTGAACAACTGTAGCTACTGCGGATTTTCGCGTGATAACAATGCCATCCTGCGGGTGACGCTGACGGTGGAGCAGGTGGTGACAGAGGCGAAGCATCTGGTGGCGCAAGGTTTTCGCAACATTCTGCTGGTGGCGGGTGAGCATCCCAAATTCGTGAGCGATGGGTACCTGGAGGAATGCATCCGGGCGATTCGTGAGTTTGTGCCGACGATTGGAATCGAGGTCGGACCGATGGAGGCCCCGGAGTATGAACGCATGGTCAAGGCGGGCGCGGAAGGCCTAGTGGTGTATCAGGAGACCTATGACCGTGAGATTTACAAGGACATGCACACGGCGGGGCCGAAGAAGGACTTTGACTGGCGGCTGGCGTGTCCGGAGCGTGGCTATGCAGGTGGATTTCGCCGCATTGGCATTGGCGCGCTGTTTGGCCTGAGTGACTGGCGACTGGAGGCGCTGCGTTTGGCGGCGCATTTGGAGCATTTGTACAAGCACTGCTGGAAAGCGAGCTTCACGGTGGCGTTTCCGCGACTCCGGCCGGCGGCGGGTGGATTCACGCCGATGACGGATTTTCCGGACTGGGCGCTGGTGCAGACGATCTGCGCCTACCGCATTATTTTTCCGGAAGTGGGGATCATTTTGAGCACGCGTGAGTCCGCGCCGCTGCGCGATGCGCTGGCCCCGCTGGGCATCACGGTGATGAGCGCGGGCAGCCATACCGAGCCGGGGGGCTATACGGGCGCGGGGAATGATGACCTGCACCTGACGGTGCGTGGCAAGCGCGTGGAAGTGGAGACGAAGGATGAAGCGAATCGTGCCGAAGGGCAGTTTGGCATCGCTGATCAGCGTTCACCGCAAAGCGTGGCGGAGATGCTGCGGATGCAGGGGCTTGATCCGGTATGGAAGGACTGGGATGCTTCGATCCTGGCTGCGTAAACTTACGAATCGAGACATGAAGATTACTTTGAATGGAGAGAAGCGTGAACTGGATGGGCCGCAGACGGTGAAGTCGCTGCTGGAGATCATCGGACTCGGTGGCAAACCTGTGGTGGTGGAGCAGAATCAGGTGGCGCTGCTGCCGAGGGAGATTGATGGCGCGAGCGTGAACGATGGGGATGTGATCGAGGTGGTGCAGATCACGGCTGGGGGGTAGTTCATTCAGAGCTTATCAAACAAGCTGCTCCAAACGTGTGAGCCACTCATTGAAGTGGGGACACTTTGACCGCAAGATAGGAAGACCAATGGCGGCAGCAGTTGATGCTCCGACACGAACCTTGCTTCGCTCATACACGGGAAGGTGATTGATGATACGCTTGCTAGGTGCCGTATGCGCTCCTTCGTTAATCTCTTCGGGCTGGAAATGGCCGACCTCGCGCTGGAGAGCAGCGATGCCAGCCTCCGAGTTTGTCAGTCTGCGCTGGAGTTCATGGAGATCGCAGTAAAGGAGGGCTTCGAACTCATGAAGCTGAATGTATGGATGAAAGCGGACATCACCGAACTGAGCGTAAAGAGCCTGCTCCAAGATTCGCACTCTTTCGACAGGGGTGTTTTTTCTGCGCGCCTCGGTCCATCCTGGAAACTCTGAAGGCAACGCATAAAAATCAATCATCGTAGTGAACCGAGCTTCGGGATGCCGGTCTTGAATCATCAAACGGTTCAAATCTCCCTGAATCCTCGCGAAATCGAGGATTCCGCCACGTTTGCCCAATTTCCGATTGGTCAAGACAACGCGGGGACGCACTTCAATGTTGAAATTGGCCAGATGAGGGGTCAAAACCAGATCAGCGAAGGCTTTCTCTGCTTGTCCTTCCACTGTGATATAGAGCCGGAGCCAGCTCATTAAGGCAGCCCTCCCAGCTCGTTCTTTTCCCAGAGCTGGCCCAGGGTATATTCCTTCAACCAATCGGCGAGCTTTTCGGAATCTTGGCGTTCCAGAATGGATTCGCCATTGCGCTGATTTACAACGATGACTTGTTCAGGAGTCAATTCATCAAGCAACAAGGAGGCCTGCGTGGAGACGATGATTTGCACGTTTTCCGCAGCTTCGTGCAGAAGGCTGGCAAGCAGCTTGATGGCATAAGGATGCAGACCGAGCTCAGGCTCATCAATAATGATGGTGGAGGGTGGATTCGGCTGAAGCAGCAACGTGGCGAGACAGATGTAACGCAACGTGCCATCGGAGAGCTGGTAGGGGTAATAAAGGAGATCGGAAAAGCGGTCCTTCCACAAGAGCTGTGTCTGACCCGGAGCAACCTCCTTTAATACAAACTCACCGAAGAAAGGGGCCACCTGCCGGACTGTCTCCGTGATCTGGGCATAATTTTGTGGATGGTCTTTCGCCATCTTCATGAGAAACGCCGCCAGATTGGCCGCATTCCCATGGAGGACATCGTTATCCACAGTGTTACAAAGCCCCATGACGGGGGCGGAAGGAGAGGTGTCGTGAAAGTGGTAAACACGCCAATCGCGGATGGTCTCAACCACCCATTTCTCAGCTTTCGTAGACGGCTTTCTTGCCAGAAGACTTTCCAGATGCCCACTGCCTTGATCATTCTCTACCCCTCCAAAGCGTGGTCCTTTGCAAGGAGCCGACTCTTGGGCAAAAAAGAACGAGCGATCATCAGCGGCCCTCAGTGTGAACTTATATTGGTTCAAACCGAATTTTAGATGCGCCCTGAGTTCGGGCGTCACCTTCATTCCTCGGAACAAAAACGCATCGGCTCTGCCACGAGCCGCCACATAGTTCTGCAAGCCTTTGTTGTTATCAAACATGTGGCCTAGCAGCTCGAAAAAGCGGACAAAATTGGTCTTCCCGGAACCATTTGCCCCAATGAGGACATTCAAACCATGAAGCAGCTTGAAATTTGCAAGCTCACGAATGGACTTGTATCCAGAAAGAGAAATCTCTTCGAGACGATGGCTGGGAGAAGAACTCATAACGATGGACTACGGAATCGGGACGATTAATTGAGATTCAATCGCACACTGGACATCACGTTCAAGATCGTTCGTTGCGCAGTAGTGCCGCCTCAAGAATCACCGCGAGACGCCAGCATACCCATTGCCGCTGGAGCAGAGGCGGAAGAGGTGGTTGCAGACTTCGTGGGCGGAGAGGATGCCGGTGCGGGGGAGCTGGTCGAAGTCGCCGATGAGGACGGGCCAGTCGGCGCGGTCTTCGGGGATGCGACCGTGGGAGCCTTTGACGAGGGTGGCGTCGAGAGGGATGACGTCCATGAGGATGCGCTGGCCGAGGGCTTTGTTTGCGAGCTTGGCGGCGATCTTGAGCTTGGGCCACTTGATCTTGGGATCGAGGAAGAGCTCGGCGGGGTCGTAGCCGCATTTGCGGTGGATGTCCACGCAGCGGGCGAAGTCGGGGGCTTTGCGGTCGTCCTGCCAGTAGTAGTAAGTGAACCAGCTTTTGGCGTCGGCGACGGCGATGAGATCGCCGCTGCGCTCGTGGTTGAGGCCGACGAGATGTTTTTCCATCTTGCCGAGGACTTGTGCGACACCGGGGGTGGCTTCGAGGGTGCTGCGGACGTTGGCGAGAATGCTCTGATCGTTGAGGTAGATGTGGGCGATCTGATGATCGGCGATGGCGAAGGCTTTGGAGCCGCCGAGGTCGAGGGTTTCGCGGCCGAGTTCGTCCTTGATGTTGAGCCAACCCTTCTCGCGGAAGACGCGGTTCAGGTGGACGGGCTGCTCGACGTTGGTGATGCCGTATTCGGAGAGGAGGACGACCTTGATGTTCCGTGTCTCGTAGAAGCGGATGAGGTCGCCGACGACGTTGTCGATCTGTCGGAGGTCGAAACGGATTTTCTCCATGTCGATGCCGACGCGCTGGAGATTGTAGTCGAGATGGGGGAGGTAAACGAGGGAGAGGCCGGGCCAGTGTTTTTCCTCGATCCATTTGGCGCTTTCAGCGATACAGATGGAGGATTTGATGTCGGAGCCGGGGCCCCAGAAGTGGCGGAAGGGAAAGGGGCCGAGGTCTTTTTTGATGCGATCCCGCAGGGGCATCGGGTGCGTGTGGATGTCGAAGACTTTGCGGCCATCAGCAGGATACAACGGACGCGGCGTGATGGAAAAGTCCGCCGTGGAGTACATGTTGAACCACCAGAAGAGCTTGGCGCAGGTGAACTGGGGATCGACGCGGCGGAGGGCCTCCCAGAGTTTTTCGCCGTGCATGAGCTGCTCGGGCTGTTTCCAGAAGCGGTGCTCGGCGTAGTCGCGGTCATACCAGCCGTTGGCGACGACGCCGTGATCGCGGGCGAGCCTGCCGGTGAGGTAGGTGGCCTGGGCGGTGCAGGTGACGGCGGGCAGGACGGGCTCGATGAGGGTGGAGCGATTGCGCTCGATGAAGGCACGGATCGCCGGGGTGTGCTCGCCGATGAGCCGGGTGGTGAGGCCGACGACGTTGAGGATGGCGGTGCGCTGCATAAATTCGCAGTTACAAGTTTAAGGTTTCAAGTTTCAAGTTGTGCCGAGGATGAGTCGTCGTGCAGGGATAACTTGAAACTTGAAACTTTTAACTTCCGTGGAGCATCGCGGCGGCGACGTAGGCGATTTTGCAGATGCAGTGCAGCGCCTGGTCCTGGACGAAGGTGGTCTTGTTTTCGCACTTGGCCAGATCGATGAGCCAGTGCAGGACGAACTCAATGAGGCAGAGGATGAAACAGCCGGTGACGGCCCAGACTGCGACCGCATGGAGCAGACAATGGGCGGTCATGCACCAAGGCCAGATCTGCACCGGGCGGGTGGGATCCTGTTTGAGGAGCAGCAGGTGCCGGTTCTTGCAGGAGGAGAGAAACTCACCCTGCAGGGGGTAATCCATCAGGGCATGGCCGGCAAATAGAAGGAAAATGACCTGGATGGCTTCCAGCCAAGTGTGCGGAGGAAATGGCAGCAGGCCGGACATGCGGAAGTTTTCCATCGTGAAGGGCGGACTGCAACGCACGATTTAGCCACGTGCAAAACAATCCGCCTCACATCCATGAACTAGGCGCTGTAGAAGGCGGCGATCTTCTCATTCACCGCGCGGAGGCGATGGGAAATGGTGCGACCGACACCAATGAGCAGCCAGGCGGCGGCACGCGGGTATTCATTGATGTAGCTTTCGAGGGTCGCACCGTCGATGCGCCAGACCTGGGAAAACTCGACGGCGGTCACGCTGGCGCTGGCGACATTGGGATCGAGCAGATTGATTTCGCCAATCGTCTCACCCTTTTGAATCGAGCCAAGGAGCACTTTGTGGCCGCCGCGCATGGCGGTGGCGTGGAACTTGCCGGAGACGACGAAAAACAGGCTGTTCTGCTGCTGACCTTCCTCAATGAGGTGCTGGCCGGGCTGCACGGGGAGGAATTCGCCGTAGCCGCTGAGGATGTCGCGATCCTCGTCACCGAGAGGTTCGAGGATGCCTTGGGCCGGGAGTTTGGGAGACGATAGGGAACTCATAAAAGAGAGTGTGGGATGAATTAAGCAGCCTTTTTTAAGCGGGGATGCCCGGAATGGCAAGCAGACTGAGCAGGAAGGCCACAAAACTCCGGACCGGGCCGGCAACCCGCCGTGCAATCCCATTTTTATCCCAGGCGTTCGTTCATACCTGCAAAGTATGTACGTTCTAAATTTTGCTGGATTTCCAAGGGCACCGGTTCAAAATCGTTACCCTCACTTCAAACCAGCCACCTTGACCCTATCCATGTCCGACTCTTCATCTACCAAATGCTGCGGCAGCCTCAGTTACGATTTCGCCCATCTTCTGCTGCGCCTCTGGGTCGGCATGCGTCTGTTCATGGCGGGCATTGACAAATTCCGCTGGGGCAACGGCCCGACGGTGAGCTTTGGCCTGGACAACTATGCAAAGAAGACCGGGCCGCTGGCCAAGCTGATGACCGACAACAGCTTCATGCCTGAGTGGGCGTGCAACGCTTTCGCCGCCACCATCGGCTACATTCTCATTCCGGTTGGCCTCTGGGTCGCCATCGGCATCTTCACCGAGTTCGGGCTTCTGGCTGCCGGCCTGGTCTTCCTCTCCTTGGGCTTTGGTCTCGCTTCGCTGCCGGATGACACGGAAGTCGTGACGAACATTGGTCTCTCGATTCTCATTGTCGCCGCCGCACTCGTGACCTCGAAGGCGAAGGCGCTCTCGCTCGACGGTTTCCTTGCCCGCAAGAAGGCCTAACAACGACTTCACGTCGTATATGGCAGTGAACCCACGCGCCTGATTGCACCTATGAATCCCCAGCCTCTCTCCTCCCCCTCAGCGCCGCTGTCCCGTTTCATGGACCGCCGCGGCTTCCTCCGCACCAGCGCCCTCACCAGCAGCGGAATCTATCTCGCCACCAGCAAGAGCGCCGTGGCCCAGGCAAGCGCCGCAGGCCGTACCATCAAGTGCGCGCTCGTCGGCTGCGGCGCACAGGGCAATGCCCTCCGTGTGGCCTCCAAAGACGTTCCCGGCATCCAGTGGGTGGCCATGTGCGACATCTGGAAGTTCTCCATCGCGAAAACGCGCGGTGGCTTCCTGGGTGAAAACAAGCATCAGGTGGAAGGCGACATCAAGATCTACGCTGACATCAGCGAGATGCTCGACAAGGAGCCCTCCATTGAAGCTGTCTTCATCGCTACGCCTGACTTCCTGCACGCTCCTTACTCGCGCCTTTGCCTCGAAAAAGGCAAGCACGTGTACTGCGAGAAGATGATGAGCAACACCATCGATGGTGCGCGAGACATGGTGCGCGCAGGCAAGGCGAACCCGGGGATCTTCCAGATCGGCCATCAGCGCCACTCGAACCCGCGCTACCTCAACCTGCGCGACAATGTGATCAAGCCCGGCAAGATGCTGGGGCGCATCACCCACGCGTATGCGCAGTGGAACCGTGGTGTCTCCGGCAGCGCCCCGCAGGGTGCGGTGAAGGGCTATGACATCCCCGCAGATGTCCTCGCGAAGAATGGCTACGCCAGCATTGAGGAATTCCGCAACTGGCGCTTCTTCAAGAAATTCGGCGGCGGTCCCCTTTCCGACCTCGGTGCGCACCAGATCGACATGTTCAACTGGATGTATGATTCCACGCCCGTGTCCGTCATCGCCTCCGGTGGTGTGGATTACTTCGATGGCACGGATGGCCGCCCGAAATTCGAGCTGCCGGACAACATGATGTGCATCTACGAATTCAACACTCCAGCGGGAGCGCTGCGCGCCTACTACCAGGTGCTGACCACGACGGGGTCCCAGGGTGCGTATGAAAAGCACATGGGCATCGGCGGTACCGCCATCATCTCCGAGCTCGACACCGCCGGCAACCAGCTCTACGCCGAACCGGGACAGACCTGGGATGAATTTGCCGGTGGCGAAAACCCGCCCATCCTCAAGGCGGCTGACAAGGCCAAGAGCAAATTCTGGGAGCATCCGCGTGACTGGGAAAAGCCCAAGCCGCCGTCCTACGGCGCGGTCAGCGTCGCCGACGTGCGTGAGAGCAAGGCGCTGGCCCAGTGGGAACTCGGCGTCAAGCTGCTGCGCAAGCCGCACTCGCCGCATGTGCAGAACTTCATTGAGGCCGTGCAGACCAAAAACCCTGCGCACCTCACCTGCAATGTCGAGGCAGCCTTCAGATCCTGCGTCACTGTTCTCAAGGCCTACGAGGCCAAGGAGGCTGGTGGCAAATACATCTTCAAGCCTGAAGACTTTCAAGCCTAACCATTCGCAACCAACCATTTCCCCATGAAAAACACGCTCAACATCCTCACGGGCCTCGCGCTCGCCCTCACCCTTGCTTCCTGCGGCAAGAAAGAAGAAGCCAAAGCCGGTGCTGCCGCTCCTGCAGCCGCCGCTGTTCCTGCCGGTGACCTCGAAGAAATCAAACTCGAATTCCCGAAGCCCATGTTCATCGGCACGCCGGTGCCTGCTGAGCTGCCGAACCTTGAGAAGGCCGACCCGAGCAAGGTCGTGAAAACCATCATGGTGCCGAAAGGCACCACCAATCTTGCCAAAGGCAAGAAGGTCACCAGTTCCGACGCCGCTCCGATCATCGGTGATCTCACCCTCGTGACCGACGGTGATGCCGACGGTGCTGACGGCTCCTTCGTCGAACTCATGCCCGGCAAGCAGTGGGTGCAGATCGACCTCGGTGCTGAATCCAACATCTACAAGATCGCCATGTGGCACTACCACAAGCAGGCCCAGGCCTACATCGACGTGGAAGTGCAGGTGTCCGATGATGCTGAGTTCAAGGCCGGTGTCACCACGCTGTGGAACTCCGACCACGACGACTCCTCCGGCATGGGCAAGGGCGGCGACCCAGCCTACGTCGAAACCAATCATGGCCGCGTCATCGACGCCAAGGGCATCAAGGCCCGCTACGTGCGCCTCTGGAGCAATGGCAACACCAGCAACGACATGAACCACTACTGTGAAGTTCAGGTCTATGGCACGCCGGCCAAGTAAGCAGGGCTGACATCGTTGATTTGATGAAACCGCCGTGCAGCGCTCCTGCACGGCGGTTTTTTTTGTGCTGCGGACTGATCCAGAACCGGCTAAAGCCGGGACTACAATACTCAGACATCGACGATTTTGCCGGCCTGGGCTTGGGCAGTCAGCCACTCCTGGTAGCGTTCGAGTTCGCGCTGCACCAGTTTGAGACAAAAGGCCACGACCGTGGCATCGTCGAGATAGCCGACGC
>Ga0114968_10002066_pt1 | contig 15473 bp, 9 predicted proteins | sample M_130807_EF_Meta_FD_87020 | JGI IMG/M metagenome (GOLD analysis project Ga0114968, IMG submission 87020) | Freshwater microbial communities from Lake Montjoie, Canada to study carbon cycling - M_130807_EF_MetaG | ecosystem: Environmental > Aquatic > Freshwater > Lake | place: Lake Montjoie...
AAGGCATTTCTACAAAGCGGAGCCAAACAAACCCCTGTAAGGCATTTCTACAAAGCGGAGCCAAACAAACCCCTGTAAGGCATTTCTACAAAGCGGAGCCAAACAAACCCCTGTAAGGCATTTTTACAAAGCGGAGCCAAACAAACCCCTGTAAGGCATTTTTACAAAGCGGAGCCAAACAAACCCCTGTAAGGCATTTCTACAAAGCGGAGCCATGTTTTTTTCCCTGTCGAATAAAAACAAAATATTTCCTTCGAATATATTGTTTTTAGCAGCTATTGTAATTGTCTACACCATCCCAAGAGATTTTGTTGTTGATGCACCATAGTTTTTGTCGACAGATGGCGGTCTTGCCTCCTGTAGCCCAACCTATATCGTTGAAATTAATGGCATAAGGAGCACTGGAAGAATTCAATTGAATACCAGGTGTGTTGGTAGTACTAAGACTGGAAGGATTGACGATGGTATTTTTGCTATTGATGGAAGGAATCAAACACAGTAGGCCGGTGGGGTCTGACATCCAGTAATCGGGACAGGCATTTTTTATAGTGGGGTAAATGATGGAAGAATTGGTCATTCCGGACATCAAAACGCCGATGCCTATCAAACAAATCAGCAAAATAAGGACCATGACAACAATCGCTATCCAATGAAATTGTTCCAATTGAGCCATCTTTTTTGATTGGATATCTCGTTATATTACTTCTTAGAAAATGCTTACAAAGAACGAACCATTGGAATTGCATACTCATTCGTTTTCAACGACGAAAGCACCGAACCATCGTTACGGTCCAAATGTTGTGCCGAATACAATTGCGACATTTGTCGTGTCGTTTGCTGACCCATCGTCGATACATCTGGCAATCCTACTGCCAATGTAGGTACTACATCCCTCTTGTTCCTCAACAGGTTGGCCCTTTGTGTCGAGACCTCTACATTCATTTGAGGATTGAATGAATCAATATTACCACTCGTCGTATATCCTACATTGGTACTCGCCTTTTTATTGTTGTTTCTTTGATTGAATTCGGCATCCACCGGTCGCATCTGTTTTGTTCCTTCTCCTGCACTCGCATTGCCCGCATAATAATGGTCACTTGTCTTGTATCGTGCATTTTCAATCGGTTGGTGTGGCGTCGTCTCATAAGCACCTCCTCGCTGGTTCGCCGAAATATTCCAGTGCATCGGTGATGTTTCCGTGGCCTCGCGCAATGTCGTCTTGGTACGGTCATTCGGGTTGTATACATAGGTCAAAGGCACGGATGCTTTCGGGTTTTCATAAGGCCGCAATGTACCCACCGAGTTTTCTTTGCGCGACGGACGCAAAATGTCCATCAAAGGCGCCACTGCCTCTGTCAATGCACCTCGCACTGCTCCAAAATAATCCGTTCCGGTATTCGTTGACAACGTACGATTGTTCAAATAAGCACGGTTCGATTGTATCGAATAATCCCCGTCCGTCGCCAAATACTTGCCTTTGGCCACCGCAGGACGCAACGGATACGAACCTAACTCTATATTGCGCGGTACCTGGTACTCACCATCCACATAATGATTCGAACCTGATTGCTGCGACATTTTCGCCACACCCGCATACTCCTGCGACGTCTCCGGACGCGCTACATCACGCTCAATAATTGTAGGTATCTGAAGGTTACCCTGTACGACACCTGTGGTTGTCATGAGTCGGTCAGCGCCGATTTCATAGGTGGTGTCGACGCGGTTTTTTTCTTGTCGTCCTAGACTGCCACGTTCTTGAACAAAAGAAAGGGCGGGTCCTTCGTGACCAAAAAGGCCGTATCCAGAGGCTTTGGGGTTGGTTTTTACGCGGAGTTCGTCGACGCCACGGTCCACCCATTTTTCACGCATGGCCATACCGGAGTTGTAACCGCCGGCGCCTTCTGCCGTGTATCCAAGACCCAAACCAGGCGCGACTTTGACTTCACCAAAGGGTTTGACATTGGACATTTTCAGAGAGGGATTGACTCGAGAGGCGTAAAAGTCGTTTTGGTTGGGGGCACCGTACGCGTAACTTAAACTTTCATGGGGGGAAAACAGAGAGCTGACTTCCTTTTTGTTGATGACTTGACTACCCGAGCCAGTGTAGTTGTCTAGAATACTTTCGTTACCATTACTTTCGCGATGAGTAGTACGCATCTTGGCGCCAAAAAAAGGTACCATATTGTTGTGCTTAAAATAGCTGCTGTCGACGTTGGTACCAATCATAGAATCAAATTTTCCCGGCTGAGAAGCCATGGCAGGACCTTTTGTCTTCAACATACCCATGTCGGAATTCGGAGTAAAGTATTTGTCAGTATAGACACCCACACCTTCATAACGATTTCCAGTCGAAAGTGCCGATGTCACCTCTTCCGGGGAATCCGCGTCACGAATGTCGCCATCCTGCGTTGGAAAATTCACATTCAGAATGTCGTTGTTGCTCGTAAAGTTTTCAAACGGCTTCGGCTCCGACGTTTTCGATTTGTTTAAAAAATACATGCCGGCTAAAGCGGCAACCGGAATTACCAATTCCATGCTCAATATACATACCCAACATGTTTTTTTTACATCTAACACAACCCCACAAACCCTTCTGTAAGGCCCTTTTCCAATCCGTGTGAAAAAAACACATAATCCACCCTGTAAGGCCCTTTTCCAATCCTTGTAAAAAAAACACATAATCCACCCTGTAAGGCCCTTTTCAAACCATGTAAAGAAATGTTTATTAAATGGCGTCGAAATCCACTTGTTCTTCATCTTCTTCGACCCTTTTTGTAAGAGGAAGGGCAATCTTTTCACCAATGACAGAAGGTACATCGGCATGGCGTTGAAAGATATCCAATTCCATTTCGGCAGCTGCATTGTAACCGTCCAAATGGACTGTAAAGAAATCGACAGGTGTCGTATCAGATATTTTTTGCAAGAAATCGCAATGTTTGGGAGGACATTCGTAATCCCGCAAAGATACCAACAATACGGATGAAACAATCACCAAATTGCTGTGTTTGAACCTTCCAGAAAACCGACTACTTACATGACACAACAAGGTTTTTCGTTCTTTCGTTTGCACCTGGAAACGACAATCGCCCAATGGCTTCATGACGGATACCTCCAAAAGAAGCGGGTCAGATTTGTCCCACGTAGTGGCCTTTCCAGAAGATTGGTTTTTTCTCGCAAAACGCTTGTGTGAGGAACCACCTGTTGTATTTTTCACCATTTTGTTGCAAATGTAAATCATTCGCAACAAAAAATCAATTTTTTAAACCCTCTGTAATCGTAATCTCTCGTTTTAACCCGTGGGTTGAAAGATTTTTAACAAATCCACCAACAGGGATGGATAAATATTCAATGTCGACACAGGAATGGAAACTGTAGAACTGGGTGTACCTGAAGCTGATTTGTTTTCTATCGAAATCATCGCCCCTGCCCCATACCCCTGTTGAGAACCATAAGGCATTGTCGTTACAGAGGAGTTGTAGGTTGTCTCTGGAACCGACGAGTAAGGCGTTGTCGTAGCATAATAAGGTGAAGTCGAATAATAAGGTGTTGTTGTCACACTAGGTGCGCTCGGACCTCGGTACATTGGATAAGTCGTTCCATAGGGTGTCGTCATATATGGATTCGTCATGTATGGGGTGGTCACATACGGATTCGTCACTATTTGTTGTCCTGACATCCCATTTTGACGTAGAAGAGGTACTGTCATCAAATTCATAGTAGGTTGAATTTGAGAACCTATCTGTTGTTGCGCATATTGATTGTATTGCTGCTGCTTTTGCTGTTGCTGGACTTGTTGTTGTTGTTGCTGTTGTGGGAATAATTGTTGCTGTTGTTGCTGTTGTTGCTGGACTTGTTGCTGCTGCTGTTGCTGCTGTTGCTGGACTTGTATTACAAAAGGTTGTTGTTGCTGATTCGGTTGTGTAGTCGATTGCTGATTCTGTTGCTGAGTCTGATTTACAAAAGGAGCCGTCGTCATCATAAAGGGTTGCGTCACTGGTGCTACATAATTTGCAGAGGGGCTGTATGAAGGAGAACTATAATAGGACATGGAAGGAGAATTAGAGAGAGGTATCGAATAATAAGGAGTCGTTACAGGAGGTGGTGACGAATAGTAAGGAGTCGTTACAGGAGGTGGTGACGAATAGTAAGGAGTCGTTACAGGAGGTGGTGACGAATAATAAGGACTCGTTACAGGAGGTGGTGATGAATAGTAAGGACTCGTTACAGGAGGTGGTGATGAATAGTAAGGAGTCGTATCAGGAGGTGTGGATGCAGAAGGTCCAAATCCTTCCTGGTGATTGCCTCGACCCACGGCATATACTAGATAATCGTTGGAACCAAAGTACAAAGTTCCATCCGGTCCAATACTAGGAGATGACTCAATGGAATCGTTCGTAGGAAAAGACCACAACAAGGAACCCATGCGACTCAATGCGTAAAACTGCTTGTCATGCGACCCCACAAACACATTGCCACGAGCATCCACCGTAGGCGACGAAGACACTTTGTCCTGCGTTTGAAACCTCCACTTCAGTACCGGCTGTTGTGAACGAGCATGATACGAAACAGCATAAACATATCCGTCGTACGAGCCAAAAATCACTGTGCCATCAGGTGAAATCGCAGGGGAAGATGGAATCATACCTCCTGTAAGGAATTTCCAAGACAGGGAGCCATTGGGTGCCACTGCGTAAAGATGATTGTCAAAGGAACCAACATAGATGGTTCCATCAGGTCCAACAGAGGGGGAAGAGTAGATGGAACCATAGGTGGGAAATTTCCATAAAAGATGTCCTTCTGAAGAAAACGCATACAAATATTGGTCATATGAGCCTACATAAATATTTCCATCTGCACCCACCGACGGCGATGACAAGATTTGCGAACCCGTTTTGTATTTCCACATTTCGGAGCCCGATGGCCGCAAAGCATACAAATACGAATCAGACGAACCCACGTAAATAGTTCCGTCAACACCAATAGCAGCCGACGATGTAATCGAACCATGGGTGGCAAATTTCCACTTCAAAACAGGACGCCCACCTGAAGAAGACGGTGTCACAGCATACAATGACGAGTCGGAAGCCCCAAAATATACAGTGCCATCATTACCCAAAGTAGGTGAACTCTCTATTTTACCCCCTGTAGGGAATTTCCAAGACAAGGCACCATACTGTGTAAAAGCATACAGGGTGTTGTCCGTCGAACCTATATAAACTGTGCCATCAGGACCCACAGTAGGTGATGAGAATATGGAGCCGCCTGTTTCATAATTCCAGAGCAGGTCGGGAGCGGAGCTTCCTACATGGGAAGAACACCTTTGGTATTGAAGTCCACCAAAATGCGGCCAAGCAGACGAGGAAAGGTAGGGAGACGAAAGAGAAACCACACGGGAAAAGAAATAAATGATTCCAAGAAATACCAAAAAGAACAATATCAAAATATAATTTTTCATTTTTATTTTCATTTTCATCCTGGCTACAATATATCCAGAAAAGACCCTATACGTATACTTTACAAATTATAACTATTCCCTCTGTAAGACTTTTCTGATTTCCCTCTGTAAGGATGTCTAAACGCCCGTTTGAAATTGTTTCAACAAATTGACAATGATACCTGGATAGTAATCCAATCCACTCATGACATTCTTCCCACCTGTGGGTGACATATCCGTCAAAGCCTTGCTGTTTTGGACCGTTTTGAAAGAACCTTCATTGACAAGCGGTTTTGCCTTAACACTTGCTTGTTCTCCCTTTATGGCAATAAAGGTCGGAGACGTTGTCGGCATCATGGTAGAAGTATAGGTAGGTGTTGTAGTAAAAGGTATACTTGTAGAGACAGTAGTAAAGGGAAGAGATGTGACAGAAGGGTTTGTGGTTATAGGAAGTGTAGAAACCGAGGGCAAAGAAGTATTGTTGGAAGATTCCACAGCGACATTTTGTTTATTTCCAACCGATTTTGTTAGCAAAGGAACGACTTGAATATTGGAAGCTGCTTGGTTGTTGGAAGCTGCTTTGTTGTTGGAAGCTGCCTGATTTTTCGAAGCTCCTTGGTTGTTGGAAGCTGCTTGGTTGTTGGAAGCTGCTGCAAGAAAGAAAGAAGAGGCGGGTTGGGTAATACTATTAATAACATTGGAAGAACTGGTATTGTCTTGTAGTACTTGTATTTGTAGTTGTTGCGATTGTTCTTTAGACGACGGCTGTTTTGCTGTAGGTGTGTTTTTGTATACAGGTGCTGCTTGTGTTGTCAGGGGTGCTGCTTGTGTTGTCAGGGGTGCTGCTTGTGTTGTTAAGGAAGGAGAGGGGCTTGACAGGTTGGGAACAATATCGGAAACGGATGGAGAAAGCGCAAGAGGAGTAGTTGTAATAGTGGGTGTTGTACTTTTCAGTACGGGGGTGGTAGTGAGAGTAGGAGTAGTTTGATTATCGTTGATGGCATAGAGGGTAGTATTGGATACAATATAAAGGGTTCCATCTTTGTCAAGAGAGGGCGACGTATTGAAAGCATTAGAAAGAGTCAAGGAAAATATAATAACACCTGTGGAAGAAATGGCATATAGATTCGAATCCGTGGAAGCAACGTAAATGGTTCCATTGGAATCGACAGCAGGACAGGAAAGATTGTATTGAGAAGTGGTTGTAGGAGTTGCAGTAGGAGTGATTGTAGGATTAGGTGTAGAAGTAGTTGTCGTATTTCTTATATTTAATTTCCATATTAGTGTGGGAGTGGGAGTAGATGTTGGTGAAGTTGGAGTGGGAGTGGGAGTAGATGTTGGTGAAGTTGGAGTGGGAGTGGGAGTAGATGTTGTGGTCGACAAGGCGTACAAGTAACCATCACTTACATTGACATACACGGTTTTGCCGTCTGGTGACATGGCGGGAGAGGCAAGGATATTTCCTCCTGTAGGAAATGTCCAAAGAGGTGTACCAGAGGGACTGACGGCATAAACAATTCCATCTAAGCTTCCAAAATAAACACTCCCATCGGACCCTAAACACGGCATTCCGAAACATGAATTACTTTTGAATGTTGTCATGAAATACCATTTCAAATAGGGGCTGGGTTGTGGAATATTTGTAGGGTTGGAAAGAGGTGTTGTACCCGTTGGTACAGTTGTCGCACGATTATTTATGTCGAAACAGAGTAGAGTATTATCGAGACTTATAATGTACATAATCCCATCATTTGTAATGGAAGGTGAGCCTATTATTGGTGCCGAAGCCTTGTAAGACCACTCTTTTAAACCAGTTGTTCCATTGATTGCATAAATAGTTTTATCCCAACACCCAAAATAAATGTTTCCGTCGGGTCCAAGGGCAGGGGAAGAAGTGTAAAAATTGGATACTTGGTTTGTATCAAAAACCCATTTTGCGCTGGCTTCAGGCGGAGTTGTCAAGGGTGTTGTCATGTTGGAAGGGGGTTTAAATGCATACAACTTATTGTCAGTAGAAGCCAAATAGATGGTACCATCCGGTCCGATTGTGGGTGTGGATAAAGTACTCCCGTGTGGGAATGACCAAAGTGGAACTCCCGAGGGGGAATAGGCATATAAAATCGATTCAGTGGTACAAAAGTAGAGGGTACCATCAGCACCAATCGATATATTGGAAATATAGGATAGATTGTTTCTTAAAGTGACACTATTATCTTTTGGTACGGCAGCACTCCATGCTATTTTACCTTGTGAAGGTCCTGGGTAGGGTGCCACACGATTGTAGGAATTTGTCATGCCGCCAAAATGCGACCATGACAAAGTAGATGGGTTCATGGTAACAACTCCTTCTTGTAGAGAAAGCGTCCAAATTCCCCACAAAAAAAGAAAGACAAGAACCACCAAAAGAATAAAAATCGACATACCTGGTATTTTCATATGTTTTCTTTACAAAGGCAAAAGAAAACATACAACCCGAATAATAATTCAGGTAATGAATTGCTTAAGCTTCATTGTTCAAACCTCTAAAAATCACTTTCTACAAGGAAGGATTAAGTTTGTCAATGTCAATGAATTGGGTGGAGGAGAAAGGCCTTCTTTTCCTTGTTTCATATACATTTTTGATTATGAATATTACTATTAGTATTATTAATAATATACAAATTTAAATGGTAGGAAAATACTGCCAGTCCAAATGCTGGCACATTTTTTTCCAAATCATGTCTTGTTCTTTTTGTTTGGTTAAATCCTTGAGCATTGGAATGTATGGTAAATACTGTTTTTGGTCTAACAAAACACACAATTGATACAAAGTATATGTATAATTGAAGAAATTGGTGCGACTTTGTGGACAATAGAGTGCCCATGGTTCTTGCAGCTCAATAAAAAGTACACACAAGGTATTGATGAGTTCTTCGCTCATGGTAGGCGGCTTGATACCCAAGAGGGAATTGATGTATTGAATATGTTCGAAATATTTGTTGAGGCGGATGCGTTTCAAGATTTCGCGCATCGTCATGTTGTCAATGTCTTGGATGTTTTTGATTCGTTCTTTCTTGATGCGGTTCTTGATGGCTTCGATAACAGACGGGTCAATAAAGGTCGTCTCCTTGGCTTGAAATTGCGACAAAATTTCCTTGAAATGATTCAGACGGATGTAAGCCGTGTATGACACTTCGTTGGGCATCTCCTTGTTGTTGGGTTTCGACGAATCAATCACATAGTCTAGGATTTGTGAACAGGTATTGCACATAACGACCCCGTCTTCTTCGTAGACAATGAGTTCACCGACGCGGCATTCAGTGCAAATTTCAGTGGGGACATGGTAGTCATTCACATTAAACACCTCATTGTTGACATTTTTCCAGTAGTCGTGGTAGATTTGTTTGGCGGCTGTGTATTTCGGATGCGCGTCTACATCTTCCTCTTCGCCATCCGCAGAACGGATACGAAAAAACGAACGCACTTTCGACGTGTTTTGGTTGTTGGCACCCGATGAGATTTTCTTACGCTCCTCGAAATACTGAAAAATATGAGAGCAGTTTTGCAGTAAATATTCCTGTTTGGCACCACGAATCTGCTTGATACGAAAGCGAATTTTTTCTAATTCGTCGGTGGCTTCAAGTTTTTTGTCGAGAGTATCGCGCGTTTTGTATGACTGAATTTGCCGTTTTAGTTCTTGTTTTTTGACCAAGAGAGAAGGCAATACTACGTTTTCCTCTTCTGCAAAATGTGCCAACATTTCGGCATGTTTTTCGTCGATTGTCATATGTGTTGTCGTAGGGTGCATTTTCTTATTCATCTGTATTAAAGAATCACTATAGGTTGTTTGAGGGCATTTAAGCGAAGTGAAAAAAGCGCGTAGCGCGTTACAATACCCCCTGTAGGGCTTTTTACAGACAAGGTAAAACTGGTTGACAAGAAACATGGCGATAAGGTATGAACTCGGCCCAACAAGAATCGGAACAAAAAATTCAAAACAAGATGCGTTTCATCATGAAAGCATTGAATGAAGGATGGACAGTGAAAAAGAGACAGGACCAATTCCTCTTTGTCAAAAAGCATGAAAACAAAAGAGAAGTATTGGAGGAATCCTATTTGGAAAATTTCGTCATGAAAATGTCTTCTTCCTAGGCATCTTCTTTTCGTAGGCATCTTCTTTTCGTAGGCATCTTCTTTTCGTAGGCATCTTCTTTTCCTATTTTATTACAACGAATGAAACTAAATAACAAACAAAATTATTTTATATTGTTTTTGTTACTAGGAATATTGCTTACAGGAATACTTATTTTCATTTTGACACAACAAGAAGGTTTGAACAACAACGAACCTTTGCGACGCCAATCAAGTGATAATGGAGACAAAGGAGGACTTCGTGGAGACGCACCTTTGGGAGACAACTATACACCCGATATAGGAGCCGATTGGAATGGTGTTGGAGGGAATTGGACAGGCAATGCATCGGAATGGGTAGCCCCAAATGAATATTCTATGTGGCAAAACAATGGAACCAACCCTCAAAACATGGGAACAACAATAGTCCAACCAAACAACGATGATACTATTTCGAAGGGAAACAACAATCATCAAGGAAACAACAATCATCAAGGAAATAACAATCATCAAGGAAACAAAAAAAAACAAGGAAACAAAAAAAATCAAGGAAACAAACAACAAAACAATTACGCAAGTGATTATGAAAAACGGAATGTATGTCAAAAGGGTAATTCAGGCATTTTTGCTGCAGAATATTGTAAATAAATAATAAAAACAAATCATTATTCCCCTGTAAGGTTTGTTTATCGACGTCGAAAGGTTTTGTTGAAAAGAATAGCACTCAGTAAACGACGTTGTTTTTTGGCGTTGGTCAAGCTTGTACATTTGGAAAAGATGCGTTTGCCACGACGGGAGCGTAGAGAGTAGCATGTTTTTTTATTTCGTTTTCGTTTCGAAATAAAAAAAGGGATTTTTTTAGAGGAGGTCATATACTCAACGACAGAAAACATATTTTAACCAATGCGTGTGACTTGTACTTGTGTATGCATGGAATTTATCGTCACTTGATTGCAAGACGCATCATTAAAAAGATACACTGTATGAGAAGACGCACTCAGGTCATAAATAAAAGAACCATTGTAGTATCTTTGACTAGTATGATTGTTATCATTAAAGTGTTCAATGATATGATGATAAGAAGTAAGAGGTGAAGGTATAACGGAAACATACGAATGAACATTGGAAGAATCGGAAATTCCAAAGATATCCGTGATGACCATGGTGGATAGCAGACCGTTATTTGCCGTGATGTTGATTTGATGGTTGTACAATACCAACCATATACCCCCAGACAAAGTAAAACCAGAAATGGCATTGTATGTCGTGCTTGCAATGGAACTCGCACCAATAGAATGACTTGTGTTGTAACCAATATTTCGGTAGGTATACGTAGGTAAAGGCGGAGCATTGTATGACAAGGAGTATCCTTCAGAACTGGACACAGAGGTGGCAGACAAACTGCTTGGAATGATTCCCGTTGGTCCAGTGAGTCCACGTCTCCCTGTAGGGCCTGTTTTGCCGGTGGGTCCGACGCGTTTGATGAGGGAATAGACGGGTCCGAATTTTCCGGTGGTTGAGTTTTCTTGGGCAACCAAGTCAAAGTTGGCAGTGCCTTTGGTACCGGTGGATGAAACTTGCCAACCTCCTACGGCTTTGTAATTCAAAATCTCGGGTCCGACATTGATAAAAGGAGTGGCGAAACCACTTTGGGTATACACAATACCACCGTCGTCCGAACCCAACGTGCCTCCTGTTATACCAGCCGGTCCGGCAATATTGATAGTACCCGGACCCACATACATAGAGCGCCATCGTTCTACATTTGTTCCCAAATCGTATGTCAAGGAAGTGGTTGGATATATCGAATCTGCACCAATCGAAATGATGGTTGAATAGGCCAAACCGGTGACACCATAGACCGCCACTGGTCCTATACCTGTTGTCAATACACCATTAAATGTACCTGTCGGACCCGTACAACCCGTTTTTCCTGTCGGTCCTGTCTTACCTGTATGACCCGTTTTTCCTGTTTTCCCTGTTGGTCCAGTAAAACCTGTTTTTCCAGTGGGTCCAGTCTTTCCTGTTTTTCCAGTGGGTCCAGTCTTTCCTGTTTTTCCAGTGGGTCCAGTCTTTCCTGTTTTTCCAGTGAAACCCGTTTTTCCTGTCGGTCCTGTATGACCAGTAAATCCTGTTTTTCCAGTGGGTCCTGTCTTACCTGTATGACCCGTTTTTCCTGTTTTCCCTGTTGGTCCAGTAAAACCTGTTTTTCCAGTGGGTCCAGTCTTTCCTGTTTTTCCAGTGAAACCCGTTTTTCCTGTCGGTCCTGTTGGACCGGTCTTTCCCGTTTTTCCAGTAGAACCAGTCTTTCCTGTATGACCCGTTTTTCCTGTCGGTCCTGTTTTCCCTGTATGACCCGTTTTTCCTGTCGGTCCTGTTTTCCCTGTATGACCCGTTTTTCCTGTCGGTCCAGTCTTCCCTGTAGGACCTGTCTTTCCTGTTTTTCCAGTGGGTCCAGTTTTTCCTGTATGACCTGTCTTGCCGGTGTGTCCTGCTCTTACCAACAATTCATAAGTATCAATCCATGTACTTGTTGCTTGGTGAATATGTGTGATTCCAGAAACATCGACAAAGTAAAACTCGGAACTATCAAATGCTTCTCCAATAACAAGGTTATTTTTCTCCACGACCATGGTTCGTTTGCCAAATCTATATTCCGAAACAAAAGAGGTCTCAGGAATAGCAGAATAGGTACCATTCGACAACTTATACTTGTAAACGTGGTCTGTGCATAAAAAATACAAAAAGGGTCCAGTGCCTTCTTGGATAGTTTTGACTGCAAAAGGAAAGACATTTACCACAAAGTCGCCAGTGGCATTGTGTTTATTCACACCATACGTATCGTCATACATATAGAAAAACCCGTCAGATGCATAAAAGAGCCCTCCATTACAGTCGACAGGAAAATGCCCTAACACTGTGCTTAGATTGTTCGGATTGACGTAATTGACACCCGTGCCTTGAACGTAATAATACAGATAGTCATTCGGACCAAAGACAGCTTGGCCTTGTAAATAACCAACTGTTATCCTCTGAAGAAGATTCCATGAGGAATTATATTTGGCAATACTATTATTGGCTAAAAGATAAAAATTACTGGAGGCATCTTGTGCAAGGCAGTTCATGAACGTCCCTAAATAGTCATTTACACCAAAAGGTATAAATTGCACAATAACATTGTTTGTCGGGTCGATTTTCAAGACACCCAATTGTGACTCTAACGTGTAGATGTAGCCGTCGGCAGCCATCAAAGAGAATTGAATGACATTGTTGCCTCCGAAGACATTTTGTTGATAATCAAGATATGTGGTACCATCAGATGTGTATTGTGTGTTGATTGTGTTGGTCACAATGTATGATGACCCATTGTACTCAAAGATGTCGTTTTCGTTATACTTCAGTGTCAAGTCAAGAGAACCTTTCCATATAGGTCCGTTGAAACCAGTGGGTCCAGTCTTTCCTGTTGGGCCTGTGAAACCCGTTTTTCCAGTCGGTCCAGTCTTTCCTGTAGGGCCTGTTTTTCCAGTATGACCTGTTTTCCCAGTAGGGCCTGTGAAACCCGTTTTACCCGTAGGGCCTGTACTACCAGTTTTACCAGTTGACCCAGTCTTTCCTGTAGGACCTGTTTTACCTGTGGGTCCAGTATGACCTGTTTTCCCAGTAGGGCCTGTCTTACCAGTCTTTCCAGTTGGTCCAGTCTTTCCAGTTGGCCCAGTCTTACCTGTGTTTCCTGTAGGACCTGTTTTACCTGTGGGTCCAGTCTTACCTGTAGACCCTGTCTTACCAGTCTTTCCAGTTGGCCCAGTCTTTCCAGTTGGCCCTGTCTTTCCAGTTGGACCTGTCTTACCAGTCTTTCCAGTTGGCCCTGTCTTTCCAGTGTTTCCTGTAGGACCTGTTTTACCTGTGGGTCCAGTCTTTCCAGTTGGACCTGTCTTACCAGTCTTACCTGTAGACCCTGTCTTACCAGTCTTTCCTGTAGGACCAGTCTTTCCTGTAGGACCAGTCTTTCCAGTTGGACCTGTCTTTCCAGTGTTTCCTGTAGGGCCTGTACTACCAGTTTTTCCAGTTGACCCAGTGTTTCCTGTAGGGCCTGTACTACCAGTCTTGCCGGTAGGGCCAAGTATTCCAGAAGAGAGAGACAATAACCAGTTGTTTGAGGTTGTTTCTCCTGGGGCCGGGTTTCCAGTGGCTGCATAAACTTTTATCAAAGCTCCCAAACCGAATCCGCCAGCGTATTGAAACCCAGTAATGACACCATAATAAACAAGATTGGATTCACTAGTTACATCGGCAAGAGCAACGAAACTACCAACGGAAAAGGATTGCCAGTCTTGTCTGTTACCATAATTCAATGAAACAAATTTCACATCTGAGATATTTGTGGATTGAGTACCATTCAATAGCAACGGTCCAAAACCGTTTCCTGCAATGCCTGACAAGGATAGCAACCACGATACAGATGTTCCCGCTACTGAAGAACCTACCGCAGAAGAAACATTGATAAGAATTCCTGAAGTGCCACCCTCTTCAGAAACGAAACCTGTAATGCGTCCATAGTAAACCAAAGTAGAAGACTCAGTAGTATCCGCCAATGTAACATACTGACCAGTCGTAAATGCTTGCCAATTAGACAACGTACCATAATTATTGGAAATACCTTTGACATCTTGCAAATTAGTCGATATTGCTGTACTAGTCAACATCAAAGGACCATAACCAGCTCCCACACCTCCTACTGGACCTTCCATACCAGTCGGACCAGTTGAACCTGTCGGTCCCGTACAACCTGTGGGTCCTGTTGAACCTGTCGCACCTGTGGTAGTTCCCACGGGTCCCGTCTCACCTCTATAACCGGTTGGTCCAGTCTTCCCTGTAGGGCCTGTAAAACCTGTACTACCTGTTTTTCCAGTCGGACCAGTTTTCCCTATAGGGCCTGTACTACCCGTTTTTCCAGTCTTCCCTGTTGGACCAGTACTACCCGTTTTTCCAGTCTTCCCTGTAGGACCAGTACTACCCGTTTTTCCAGTCGGACCAGTCTTCCCTGTAGGACCTGTATAACCCGTTTTTCCAGTCGGACCAGTCTTCCCTGTAGGACCAGTACTACCCGTTTTTCCAGTCTTCCCTGTTGGACCAGTCTTCCCTGTTGGACCAGTCTTCCCTGTAGGACCTGTATAACCCGTTTTTCCAGTCGGACCAGTCTTCCCTGTAGGACCAGTACTACCCGTTTTTCCAGTCTTCCCTGTTGGACCAGTACTACCCGTTTTTCCAGTCGGACCAGTCTTCCCTGTAGGACCAGTACTACCCGTTTTTCCAGTCGGACCAGTCTTCCCTGTAGGACCTGTATAACCCGTTTTTCCAGTCGGACCAGTCTTCCCTGTAGGACCTGTATAACCCGTTTTTCCAGTCGGACCAGTCTTTCCAGTTGGTCCAGTTTTCCCTGTAGGGCCTGTAAAACCTGTTTTTCCAGTCTTCCCTGTAGGACCAGTCTTTCCAGTTTTCCCTGTAGGACCTGTTATTCCAGTCTTACCGGTCGGTCCAGTTTTCCCTGTAGGGCCTGTATGACCAGTCTTTCCAGTCTTCCCTGTTGACCCTGTTTTTCCTGTCGGTCCAGTCTTCCCTGTTGACCCTGTTTTTCCTGTCGGTCCAGTCTTGCCTGTAGGGCCTGTATGACCAGTCTTTCCAGTTTTTCCTGTCTTCCCTGTAGGACCAGTTTTACCCGTTTTACCAGTCGGTCCTGTCTTTCCAGTCGGTCCTGTCTTTCCAGTCGGTCCTGTCTTTCCAGTCGGTCCTGTCTTTCCAGTCGGTCCTGTCTTCCCTGTAGGACCAGTGTTACCCGTTTTACCAGTCGGTCCTGTCTTTCCAGTCGGTCCTGTCTTTCCAGTCGGTCCTGTCTTTCCAGTCGGTCCTGTCTTTCCATTCGGTCCTGTCT
>Ga0114968_10002067_pt1 | contig 15470 bp, 11 predicted proteins | sample M_130807_EF_Meta_FD_87020 | JGI IMG/M metagenome (GOLD analysis project Ga0114968, IMG submission 87020) | Freshwater microbial communities from Lake Montjoie, Canada to study carbon cycling - M_130807_EF_MetaG | ecosystem: Environmental > Aquatic > Freshwater > Lake | place: Lake Montjoie...
AAGTAATCGCTGATTTTCTCGTCAGCGCTCAAACCAAGATGCAAGCTAAAAACTTTGTCTTAGCCCTTGAACGAACGGCACCCCGTAAAGTGCGTCGCTTAGGCATCGAAGTGATCGAAGCGATCTTCAAGTTTGAAACTGCCGTCGGACGAGGTCATGGTGTCGTGCGTTTGTTGGCAAGCAACCCCGAGCAAGCGTGGGTGCTGCTCACTACCCTCGATGAATTGAAAGGTCACGAAGAACAGATTGGCGCAAACCGCCCAAGCGGTGATGCCTATTCGCGAAACTTTGGTGGCACCAACTGGCTAGATCAGCGCACAATAGAACGTGCCTTCGAAGATCGCGACCCTGTGGTGCTTGTAGTGGGCGGCGGTCAAAATGGCCTGTCGGTTGCTGCGCGCCTCAAGCAACTAAAGATCGACACACTCGTGGTCGACAAATATCCAAGAATTGGCGATAACTGGAGGGTCCGTTATCACTCTTTGGCCTTGCATAATCAAGTCCACGTCAACGACTTGCCATATATGCCTTTTCCGCCGAATTATCCCAAATATGTTCCTAAAGACATGCTGGGTAACTGGCTTGAAATGTACGCTGAGGCCATGGAATTAAATTGCTGGCCCGGGACCGAACTGACCAAGGGCAGCTTTGATTCAAGCACTAAACGGTGGACGGTGACACTCAAACGCGCAGACGGCAGTGAACGCGTGATGCATCCTCGCCATGTCATTTTTTCGAACGGTACAAGTGGTATCGCACGCGTCCCAGACTTACCTGGTTTGAAGGATTTTGCGGGTGACAAGTTTCACTCGCATGGCTTTAAAAGTGGTGTCGCCTGGCGCGGTAAAAAAGCCTTGGTGCTGGGCACGGGCAACAGCGGCCACGATATTGCGCAAGACTTATACAGTAATGGGGCTGACACCAGCATCATTCAACGAGGCACAACAACAGTTGTGAGTATCGACCCAAGTGCGAAATTGAATTACGCGCTTTATGAAGAGGGGCCATCTGTAGCCGATTGCGATCTGATTGCCACCGCAACGACTTACCCTTTACTGATTCGTACGTATCAAGCCTCAGCCAAACGCATGCTTGAACTAGACAAAGACTTAATTGCCGCACTCAAGGCCCGTGGCTTTAAGTATGACATGGGCGAAGATGAAACGGGTCATCAGATGAAGTATCGCCGGCGTGGTGGTGGCTATTATCTCAACGCTGGCTGCTCTGATCTCATCATCGATCACAAGATTGGTTTGCTGCAGTACGACGATATCGAGAAGTTTGTGCCAGAAGGCGCACTCATGAAAGACGGCACCATTCAAAAGGCAGACTTGTTGGTATTGGCAACGGGCTACTACTCACAACAAGAGGTGGTACGCCGCCTGATGGGTGACGAAGTTGCCGATCGTGTCGGACAAGTGTGGGGAATCGGGGCCAATGGCGAACTCGCAAATATGTGGGTGCGTACACCACAAGAAGGCCTATGGTTTATGGGCGGAGCCTTAGCGCAGGCTCGAATCTATTCAAAGTATGTCGCACTGCAAATTAAGGCAATAGAACTTGGAATGATTTGATGGCGCTTTAGAACTGCGAGTCCATAAAAACGAGTCGAGTTTTTTGCTCAGCTCGTTCAAGCCGTTCTCAGCCAAGAGTCTTTGCACTAAGAGAACATCGACTGCCTCGCAACCGACCTTTATTTTTAGCCATCGCGGCCAGGTTTTTACAGGACAAACAATGATTAAGATCGACGCTCAAGTACACGCTTACGAACGTAACCATCCGGGTCGTCCTTGGGCCGCTACGCTCCATGGCCCCGCTGCCGTGACAGGCGACGACATGGTTGCAGCAATGGATGCCGTAGGTGTCGATGCCGCTATTTTGGTCTCTGTTTTCACGATGTACCAATTCGACCCAAGCTACGCGTTAGAGGTCTACGCCAAGTACCCTAAACGCTTTCGGGTGATCAAACCTGTTGACCCGTCTGACCCAGCAGTGGTTGACACAATCGATGCCTGGGCTGCCACCAAGGGCACCGTTGCCATTCGTATTATGCTCAACCGAGGCGTCTCAGAAGATGCGGCAGATCCTGGTATCAATCGCGTCTTGGCCGCTGCGGCGCGTCACTCGCTGCCTGTAAATCTGCTGTGCTGGGGCCGCCTTGAGCAAGCCAAAGCGCTTGCGGCGCGCAACCCTAACACTCGCCTAGTGATTGATCATTTGGGCTTGCAACAACCGTTTGAGCCCCCCACTCCACCGAATCCGTTTGGTGAAATCTCAACCGTCTTGGCGCTTGCGCAACACGAAAACGTTGTGATCAAGATTAGCGGTGCCTGCACGCTCTCTCATCAGCCGTTTCCGTACAAGGATATTTGGGATCCACTTGCCCGCATCTTTGACGCCTATGGCTTTGAGCGCTGCATGTGGGGAACCGACTGGACACGTGCCGTCGAATTGTTGACCTATAAGCAGGGGGTTGAGGCGTTTACCCTGACCGACAGACTCAGCGATGCTGAGCGCACCCAGCTAATGGGTGGCTCGTTACAAAAAATTTATAACTGGAAGTTTGCCGCTTAAATCGCTGGTGACCTGATCAGTGCAAACCAACTGTTCGATTTAGATGTTTTGCTGTCTGATTAATGCGAACCCGTTATTCGGCTTTGATGCCCTGCTGTTTGATCAGTGCAGACCAACGCTCGATTTCAGAGTCAAGCAATTGGGCCGCTTGAGCGGGTGTGTTGGCCACTGGCACGAAAGCCATCTCTTTTAGCCGTTTAAGAGACTCGGGCGTCAGCAGCCCGGCGTTGATTTCATTGTTCAGTTTATTGACCACGTCCTGAGGGGTTCCCTTCGGGGCGGCAAAGCCAACCCAATAATTCATCGCTAGCCCCGGGAAGCCTTCTTCGGCTGCCGTAGGTACATCGGGCAACACATCCGAACGCTTATCGGACATCATCATCAAGGCTCGCAATTTACCGCCCTGCACCAAAGGCAGGGCGGTCGAAACAGCGCTCACCAAAACCTGTACTTGGCCCGCCATCAAGTCCGCCAGCACGGCGCCCGCGCCGCGGTATGGAACATGCGTCATCGAAATACCAAGCTTAGCCTTCAATAACTCACTGCCGAGGTGAGTATTGGTGCCGGTACCACCCGAACCAAAATTCAATTTGCCGGGCTCAGCTTTGGCAAGTGCTATCAACTCTTTGATATTTTTTGCAGGTACGCCTGGGTTAATCACCAGCACGTGCCCGACCGATACGGCCGTATTGATCGGCACAAACGCCGTTTTAGGGTCATACGGCAAATTAGGCGTCAAGCCAGCCGAAATGGAATAGGACATCTCCATCGCTAGCAAGGTATTGCCATCTGGTGCCGCACGGGCAGCCGCGTTCCATCCCACCACACCCCCGCCGCCCTGGCGATTTTCAACGATCACAGGCGTACCGAGCCGCCCTCCCAACTGCTGTGCCACGATGCGGGCAACAATATCGGTGGCGCCACCCGTGGCGTAGGGGACGATAATGGTGATGTTTTTCGGGCTAGGCACTTGCGCTGCCGCGGGCGGACTCAAAGACAGTAATGCGGCACAAGATAACAGTAGTTTTGCCAGCATAGTTTGAGGGTGCATGGTTTTCTCCGGTCATTATTATTTGATTGATTGCCCCCGATTATCGTTGCATTTAGGTCTGACAACAATCGCTGTTGTTGATCGGTGCATTGCAACATTACAAAACCGTAACCCCGCCATAGGGTTGCCCTCTGTAGAATCCGGTGCAATCACAGGGGTAATAGTTTTGACACGTTTTACAGATAGCAAGAAAAGCAAACGCATCGGATTTGGTTTGCTAGTGGTTGTAGCCGTCGCCTATGCAGGCTGGCTGAGTCTGTCTCCTAGCAAAATACAGCATATGCCAACCCCCGCGGCGTCAACGCAGCAAGCGCACGCCGAGCTATCCGGCAATATTCGTTTTGTAGCAGGAGCGTCGCAACTATCAATGCTTCAAACCCAAAGCCTACCGCTTGCGCCGATCCCTCTGTCTGAGCAACTTAGCGCACGCGTGACGTACGATGAAGAGGTCACAGCCAGAGTTGGGGTGAGTTTTTCTGGGCGTATTCTTGAACTCAAAGCGGCACCGGGCGACGCAGTCACGCTAGGGCAAGTCTTGGCAGTCATTGACTCGCCCGACTTTGGCACGGCCTACGCCGACTTGAATAAAGCGCGCGCAGACGAAAAGCGTAAGCAACTCGCGGTCAAGCGCGCAAAAGACTTAGTTCCAGGTGAAGCAATCTCAACCCGCGACTGGGAAGCTATTCAGGCTGAATATGCTCAGGCCCAAGCAGAAACTGCACGTGCAGAACAACGAATCAAAAATTTGAACCCGCATGGGCTGAAGATCGTCGGTCAGCAAGTGAGCCTAGCCAGCCCACTGCAAGGCGTGATCACAGAACGCACTGCAAGCCCTGCCCTTGAAATTAGCCCCAATCTTGCAGCCCCTCTATTTGTTGTGACGGATCCAAAGCGCCTCTGGGTCAGCATTGATCTACCAGAATCCTTATTGAGCAAGGTCAAACTCGGTAGCCTGGTCGCTATCCAAAGCGATGCATACCCTGACCACACGTTTACGGCAAAAATCATTCAGCTTGGGCAAACCATCAACCCCAATACTCGGCGTGCCAACGTTCTCGCGCGGGTCGATAACCCAGAGGGGAAGCTACTTCCTGAGATGTTCGTTCGCGCCTCGGTGCTGCAAGCGGATGGCCAAGGGGTGCGTGTCCCGAACCAGGCTTTAATTACACGCGGCCTTTACACCTATGTCTTTGTCGAGCAAAAGCCGGGCGACTTCATACTGAGGCGAGTCAAGCCGATCAAGCGAGGCGTTGATTTTAGTTATATTGGCGAGGGTCTGAGTGGCGACGAACGGGTCGTGACCAAAGGCGCTTTGCTTTTAGAAGCAGAGTTTTTAGCCAGTCTTGGCGAAAAGCAATGATCGATCGCTTGATTGTCTTTGCAATGACGCAGCGAATGTTTATTTTGCTGTTGGTCGCAGCGTTGATTGGTTTTGGCGGCTACGCCATTCATAACCTGCCCATCGAGGCATTCCCAGACGTACAAGACGTTCAGGTCAGAGTGATTTCTCAAATGTCTGGCCAGGCGCCAGAAGATATCGAGCGAACCATCTCTTTACCCATTGAACGAGAAATGGCTGGCGTACCCAATCTAGTCAATGTTCGCTCGGTCACCATGACGGGGCTCTCGATTGTTACGCTCACCTTTAGCGAGGGCACCAACAATTACTTCGCACGTCAGCAGGTGACCGAGAAGCTTTCGACGGTGAATCTTCCTGCGGGGGTTCAGCCCCAACTGGCGCCGCTATCGACTGCAGTCGGTGAAGTGTATCGTTATACGATTGACGCGCCCGGCTTATCAGATACTGAAATTCGTACCCTGCAAGACTGGACGATACGACCAGCCTTACGCATGACCCCGGGTGTCGCAGACGTGGTGAGTTTTGGCGGAGCGATCAAAGAATTTCATATCGAGATCGATCCACTCACTTTACGAAAATACCAGATCACCCTCAGCCAACTGAGCCAAGCCGTTAGCAATGGAAACAGTAGTGCTGGAGGCGGCCTCATCAAGCACGGAGACGAATCCTTTGTCGTGCGCTCTGCAGGGCTATTCGCGACCTTAGACGACATCCGCAAGGTTGTGATCATTGCCCGTCAGGGGCAAGCCATTACCGTCGGAGATGTGGCGACTGTCAAGGAAGCCGAGCGGCCTCGCTTTGGCATCGTGGCATTTGACAAAAAGGATAGTATCGTCGAAGGCATCGTCTCGATGACCAAAGGCGGAAACCCTTCAAAAATTAACGCGGCGCTCAAAGAAAGAATTGCGGAGTTACAAACTAAGTTGCCGGTTGGCGTAAAAATTGTGCCGATCTATGACCGCACAGAACTGGTCACCCTCACTGTAAACACTGTCGTGCACAACCTGATTGTGGGCGCCTTGCTTGTCTTTGCCGTACTCGTCATCTTTTTATCGAGTTGGCTAGCGGCCTTTGTGGTAGCCACCGTGATCCCCCTCTCGTTGCTCTTTGCTTTTATTTTGATGAACGCGTTGGGAGTATCGGCAAACCTCATTTCCCTTGGCGCGGTTGACTTTGGCATCATCATAGACAGCGCAGTGGTGATCGTCGAAGCGTTGATGGTGCGCTTAGCGATGAGTTCGACCCAAAATGAAACACACTCAAAAACCGCAATCTCTGAGCGGATGCATGCTGTTCATCGCACACTCACCGAGATGTCGCGACCGGTGTTATTTTCTAAAGCCATCATCATCTTGGCCTTTGTCCCTATCTTTACCTTTCAGCGCGTTGAAGGAAAAATCTTTACGCCTGTTGCCTTAACCTTGACTTTTGCGCTCATCGGTGCGGTGCTCTTAACCTTTACGCTCTTACCGACCCTGCTTGCGTACGTCGTCCGTAACCGCCCCCTGATTGAAAAGCACAAACCTTGGCTAGATGGGCTGCAAGAACGCTATCGCACACTTGTCATCTGGGTCATGGGGCACGCCCGAAAAGCACTGTTACTTTCAATCATTCCGGTCATCGTCGCTTTTGCGCTTGCGACGCGAATGGGCAGCGAATTTATGCCCAAGTTAGATGAAGGCAATATCTGGTTGAGCATCACCCTGCCGACATCTTCATCGCTTGAGCACACCAAAGACATCGAAAGACTGGTCAGAGCGAAACTGCTTGCCTATCCAGAGGTTTCACGCCTGATTTCGCATGTCGGACGCCCTGATGACGGCTCAGACCCAAAGGGACCCAACAATCTTGAGAGTCTTGTCGACCTCAAGCCACGCGATCAGTGGCGCTTCGCGAATAAAGAGGCATTAATCGGCAGTATGTCTAAGGATCTCTCTTCAATCCCAGGGATCATGACAAATTTTTCTCAAGTGATTCAAGATAATGTTGAAGAATCCCTATCAGGATTTCGAGGCGAAATCGTTGCGAAGATCAGTGGGACGAGTCTCGAAATACTTGAAGAAAAGGCAGCTGAAATTGTTACGGTGATCGAACATATCCGAGGCGCAACGGATGTCGAAGCCACCAAACTGAGTGGTCAATCAGAAGTCGTCGTGGTGCCCGATCGAGTCAAACTAGCGCGCTATGGCATCAGCATCAGCGATGTCAGCGCCTTGGTGACTCAAGCGATGTCTGGCGCCTCAGTGACCAGTTTTTATGATGGTGACAAACGGTTTGATGTGGTCGTGAAAATTGATCGTGAACACCGTAACAGTATTGATTCAATCGCCGCGCTGCAACTTGAGATTCCTGGTACCCAGGTTGGCAACGGTTCGGGCACCCTCGCCCTGGGCGACGTGGCCTCAGTCGAGGTTCGAGAAGGCGCCTCACGGATCTTGCGTGAAGCTGGCACTCGCATCGTCATTGTGAAAATGAATTTACTTGGCCGCGACCAAGGAAGTTTTGTCGCCGAGGCACAAAAGAAAGTGCAAGAGGCGGTCAAGTTACCGCCGGGTTACGAGCTGAGCTGGGGCGGTCAATTTGAAAACTCGCAGCGGGCAACCAAACGGCTGACCGTGATCATTCCCTTAACCCTTCTTTTAATTTTTTCTCTGCTATTTTGGGCCTTTCGCTCACTACGCATGGCAAGCCTGGTCATTGGTATGTTGCCATTCACTCTGATTGGTGGCCTGGCGGCCTTGGGCTTAGCCGGTCTAAATTTATCCGTCTCAGCCGCCGTTGGTTTCATTGCCGTGGCAGGCATCTCAGTCCAAAACAGCGTGATCATGGCCGAAGAAGTCATCATACGTCTGCGCCAGGGGCAGTCCACCACTGAAGCGATCCTAGAGGGTGCGGTATCGCGTTTGCGTCCGATTCTGATGACCGCGCTGATGGCCGGTCTGGGTCTGTTGCCCGCGGCGCTGTCGCAAGATATTGGCAGCGAAACCAATCGTCCCTTCGCTTGTGTGATTGTGGGTGGCATTACGACCGGAACAATTTTTATGCTGTTGATTTTGCCAGCCGCGCTCAAACTCTTTGGTCACTTTACAGATGCTGCGGATGAAGCCGCAGCGCTACTGGATGAGTCAACGGGTGCGTCGACACATGTTTAAGCTCAAATTCTCTACGTACTACGTCGTCGCTTTTGTCTGCGCCACGATCGCGGGCTGCGCGGTAGGCCCTGACTACCAGCGTCCCGACCTACCCGAATCCAAAGGCTACGGAACCCCCACCGAAGCATCGGCCACAAGTACTCAAGCGACTAGCCAGTCGGGTAGCGATCAACGCTTAGCAATAGGCTCTGACATCCGCAACGACTGGTGGACGCTCTTTCGTTCGCCTGCACTCAATACGCTGATCGAACAGGCTTTTGCAGCCAGCCCGACCATCGAAATCGCGCAGAGAGCTCTGAACGTTGCCCAACAAAATGTTTACGCGCAGCAAGGGTATTTTTTTCCGACCGTGCAAGCAAACTACATGCCAACGCGTACAAAATTGCCCGGTAATCTAGGTGGTAACTCACCCGGCGTTCAGGGCGATGGCAACTACATCGGCGCGTATCAAGGCACCCCTGCGAACCAAGGCGGTACCGCGCCGTACAACGGATCGACAGTTTTTAATTTTCACACCGCGCAATTGACGGTAGGCTTTACACCCGATATTTTCGGCTTAAACCGTCGTGCGGTTGAATCTTTACAAGCGCAAACCGACGCGCAAAAATTTCAATTGAAAGCCGCCTACATTACGTTAGCGTCAAACCTGGTGGCCGCAGCTGTGCAAGATGGCATGTTGCGCAAGCAAATTGATATTACAAAAGAAATGATCGAGGCGAATGAAACGGCTGTCGCTCTGGTCAAACGACAACAAAAATCGGGCTATGCCTCACAACTCGATTTTTCAATCCAAGAAAGTGCCTTGGGGCAGGTCAAGCAGTTACTGCCTCCGCTGCAAAAACAATTTGAACAAAATCGTGACTTGTTAAAGGTCTTAGCCGGCCGTACCCAAGACCAAGAGATCCCTGCGTTTGATCTGGCAACGTTCAAACTACCCGATGAAATTCCACTCACTCTGCCGTCGCAACTGGTTGAGCAAAGGCCCGACATTCAAGCTGCCGAACAACTGCTACGCGCTGCCAACGCACAGATTGGTGTCGCGCGTGCGACCAGATTTCCGCAGCTATCGCTAAGCGGTACGTTAGGTGGCACCGCCAGCAACTTCAACCAGATGTTTTGGGCAGGTAGCGGTGGATTTTTTGAGCTTGCACTCAACTTGGCTCAGCCAATTTTTGCCGGTGGCACGTTGATGTACCGCGAAAACGCCGCTACCGAGGCACAAAAGCAAGCTGCAGCGCAATACCGCCTGACTGTCATCACGGCCTTCCAAAACGTCGCCGATACCTTGCACGCCATCAAATCCGATGCCCAGGCGATGACGATCGTCAACGATTTAACCGCGGCCGCTAAGAAAACGTACGAACTGAGCGGCAGACAGCATGCGAGTGGCTACCTTGACCGGCTCGCACTGATCAACGCTCAACAAACTTATCGACAAGCGTTGCTGAACACCGCTCAAATTCAGGCGAGCCGCCTAGGTAATACGGCTGCACTATTTCAGGCGTTGGGCGGCGGGTGGTGGAACAAGCCTGTCGAGTAACAACAGCAGCGCCGCTGAGGGTTAATGTGGTTGGTTTATGTTTTAGCCGGTTTGTGTTGTAGCTGATTTATGTTTTAGCTGGTTTAGCTGGTTTAGCTGGTTTAGCTGGTTTAGCTGCCTTAGTGACTTTTGCTGTTTGAGCCGTCTTACCCGCCTCGGCCACCCGAGCAGTTTTGATTGTTTGAGCCACTTTGACTTTTTTACGCGCTGTTTGAGTCAACGCTTTCGGAGCTCGGCCAATTTTGACTAAGGTGGCAGTCGCCTCTTTGAAGGCATGATTTCCGGCGGGTACGCCACAGTAAGCAGAGGCGTGCAAAATGGCCTCTTTGATGTCATCTTGCGTCAAACCGTTGTTAAAAGCAGCCTCAACGTGCAGATTGAACTCATCCCATTGCCCGAGCGAAATCATCAATACCAAGGTCATAAATGACCGCGTACGTGGATCAATTCCGGGCCGTGTCCAGACATCACACCATACTGAACGGGTAATTTGCGCCTGCCATTCTTGCGTAAAGTCAGTACTCGAATCAGTCGCTTTTTTAACCCAGGCTTCACCTAAGACCCGACGTCTGACCTTCATCCCCGCGGCATAACGCTGTTGCTCGGACTTATTCGTAGCTTTCATCTAAAACTCCAATTCTGTGAGTGATCAATCAATGACTCGGTCGCCATTTCTGTACAACGTGCTCTAAACGACCTGCAACGTGCGCCAAGCGGCAGCGGCCGCGGCAGTAGCAGCACCAATCTTACTGCACGAGGCTTTCGCTTAAGCCTAAATTGCCCTTATTGATCGATCACACTAAAATGACAAACGTGCGGTCTGCCTTGACTCGAATAACTGGGTGTCTATTTCTTAGTATTTTTGAAAACTAGCCAAGGCCGCATCAGCCAAGCTAGCCGCCGTTACCCACTTCGTGACTCTGTTCGAATCCGTCATGAGTCTTTTGACAAATACCAATCATGACCTATAGCGTTAAAGAAATTTTTTATACCCTGCAAGGCGAAGGTCTCAGAGCCGGTCGGCCCGCGGTATTTTGCCGATTTTCTGGCTGCAACCTGTGGTCCGGCCGAGAGGTCGATCGCAACAACGCTGTCTGTCAATTTTGCGATACCGATTTTGTTGGCACCGACGGGACGCTCGGTGGTAAGTTCGATACGGCCACTCAACTCGCAGAGACGATTGCTTCGCTATGGCCTGCTCACAAAAAAAATCGCTATGTGGTGTTGACGGGTGGCGAGCCGCTCTTGCAAGTCGATTCCTTACTGGTGCAGGCGCTGCATCAACAAGATTTTGAAATCGCAATTGAAACCAATGGCACACTTGCCGTGCCTGAGGGAATTGACTGGATCTGCGTGAGCCCCAAAGCCGGCGCAGACTGGGTACAAAAAACGGGTCATGAACTCAAGTTGGTGTATCCGCAGCCACGCTTGATGCCAGACATGCTGGATACCACAGGCTTTGAACACTATTTGCTTCAGCCGATGGATGGTTTATTTCAAAAGAAAAATACTCTCAAAGCGATTGAGTATTGCCAACACCACCCAGAGTGGCGGCTTTCAGTCCAAACCCACAAATTCCTGGAAATCCGTTGAAGCAACACAACTCCGCCGATCACTTCGAGCTTTCACAAAGATTCTATTTTGAGGCTGCGCATACGTTAAATCGTACGATCGACGCTTACGGTAGCCGTCAAATCCACGGCCATACCTATGAGGCCGAAATCACCTTGGCGGGGCAGCCTGACCCAACGTCGGGCATGGTGCTCGACTTAGCCTATCTTCGTCTCGAAATTGAACGAGTTCGCGCGCTGCTAGACCATCAGTTTTTAGACGATATCGCTGAGCTCGGGCCCGCCACGCTTGAAAACCTGTGCCTGTTCATCAAACAACAACTCAGCGACGCGTTGCCACACCTGAGCTGCGTGACGATTGAACGGCGGGCAAGCGGCGACAAGTGCACACTGCGTCTAAAAACCTGAAGGGGCTTGTCCGGTATCGGGACCTGTTGCCCGCTCCCTTGGCGCCTATTAAATCTCTGGTCGATCACTAGCCTCTGTTGTTCACACACTACCCGCGTCTTATTTATTTTTTGCGGGCACGTTAAATTCTTGATTGTGCTGCCCAAGCCTCGGAGCGACCGAGCGGTGCGTGGGACGTTGTCCATCGAAAGAAATCGGTAGCGCCGTCAAAACAAAGTCCTCATCTGGCACCAAGCTCTGCATTTTGAGCGCTTGCACCTGAGCGTCTTCAAGTGCTTCGGGTACTGTATTGACGGGTGCGCAAGGCACGCCTGCTGCATTGAAGCGCGCAACCCACTCAGCACGAGTGTGTGCATGCAGCAAGGGGATCAAGCGTTGTAGTAAGATTATTTTATGGGCCAGACGATTTCGATTACTAGAAAACCGTTCATCGCTTAACCATTCTGGGTGCCCCAACTCTTGGGCAAATTTCGCAAACAAACGATCGTTGCCGCAGCAAATCAAAATTGGTGCATCTTTTGTTTCAAACGATTCGTAGGGCACAAAACCTGGGTGCCCAGAGCGATGCCGATCCGGCAAACGCCCAAGATTGACATACGCATCCGCTTTTTGCCCGACCCAGCCTAGCGCCGTCTCAAGCAATGAAGTGCTCACCACCCCGCCGCGTCCGCTATGCCCCCGCCGTTGCAACATGGCTAAGGCACCGATCACCGCCCACATGCCCGTACCCTGATCGCACACAGAAGCACCGGAACGCATCGGCGGGTCGTCTGGGCCGCCATTAATGCTCGACAATCCACTAAACGCCTGTATGAGCGGTTCGTACCCGGGTTGCAAGTGCATTGGACCGGTGTGCCCAAACGCCGAGATTTCGCAATAGATCAATTGCGGGTGACGCGTGCATAACGCCTCACCATCAATGCCCAAGGCCTTTGTCACACCGGGGCGCATATTATGAATAAAAATATCAGCCGTGGCGGCTAAACGCTCAAAGGCAGCCAACCCCTCAGCCTGTTTCAAATCGATCGCCACTGACTTTTTGCCACGATTGAACACATGAAAGTTCAGCGCGTCGCCATAGCGAAACGCTGCGCCCATATTACGTGCGTCATCCCCGCCCTCAACACGCTCAAGCTTGATCACCTCGGCGCCCAGATCAGCAAAAATAGCACCGGCAAAGGGCCCAGCAAGTACTTGGCCAAGTTCTAAAACCGTAACGCCTTGCAGAATATTTTGCATGTCTGACAGTCGTAAAAAGATTGATGATGGCGGCTAAACCTACTCGGGCTCGATACCGGCAGCCCGAATAATGCGACCCCAGGTGCGTACCTCGCTGGCTTGATATTCAGCGAGTTCGCCCGGCGTACTCGTGATCGCCTCGCTGCCTAAAGACTCTTGACGCAACACCATCCGCTTCGATAAAGCAGCGCCCGCGATCAGCTTCGCTAACTTCTCAACAATGTCTGGCGCGACTCCGGCAGGTGCATAAACGGCATTCCAGTAAGTCACCTCGAATCCTTGTAAACCTGTCTCAGCCACCGTTGGGACCGCTGGCGCAGCCTGAGAGCGAGTCGCCGCACTGACCGCTAGAGGATGTAAACGCCCTGCGCGAATAAGCGGCAAGGCAGTCGAGCTATCTAAAAACATGTAATCAATTTGGCCGCCCATCAAATCATTGACTGCCTGCGGATTACTTTTATAGGGAACCGAAGTGACATTAATTTTTGCCATCTGTTTCAGCAGCTCTGAACCCACCAGACTCGACGAACTACCACTTCCAAAATTTAACTTACCGGGAGTCGCGCGAGCAGCTTGAATCAGGTCTTCGACAGTTTTAATCTTTGACGAAGCGTTGACCACTAAAAACATACTGCCTCGACCAATCAACCCGATCGGTTGAAAATCTTTTACCGGATCATAAGGCAGCTTTTTGTAAAGATGTTGATTCGCGACCTGGGTAGTATTGGTCGTTAGTAATAGCGTGTAACCGTTCGGTTTAGCCTGTGCGACAAACTGGGCGGCCAACATACCATTTGCACCGCCACGATTTTCAATCACAACGGTCGTACCAAACTCTTCTGCCATCGACTGCCCCATCGCTCGAGCCGTTTGGTCGGTTCCACTGCCCGCAGCAAACGGCACGACAATGGTAATCGGCGCCGTCGGAAAATCAAGCACCTGCGCGCACACAAGGCCTGCGTTTGCTAGCAAAAGGTATAAACCAAAAATTAATTTTCGTCGCCGAACGTTCAAGATGCTGCCCCCAAGTGCTAGTCGTTATTTTTTTTAGCGCTAATCAACCTAGCTAAAACCGATCCCTATTCGTATCGCTAGAACCGCGCTTCTCATCCAACTTATATTAACGGAAGTGCAAGCCGCACTTCGCAAAAACTTCTACCATTCACGAATCGATGCAGTGCAACATGAACCCCTTTTATGCTGAGCGCACCTGTGTTACACCATTACTTACATCAAGAGATGTTGACAATGCAGCTAGCACCACATCACGCCAGCAGGAGACAACATGAACAGTGCCACAGCGTTTAATCGTTCTGAGGGCGACCTCGGCAATATTGTTGCGTTAGAGCATGTCAATCTAGCGATTCCGGATCAGGCCCTTGCCACCATTTTTTACGCGATGGGGATGGGTTTTACCCGTGACCCTTATTTGATGCCTGGCATCACAAATATGTGGATGAACTTAGGCCGCAACCAATTTCATCTGCCCACTGGCAAGCCCATGGTGCTACGCGGCAATATTATGATCGTGACGCCAAGCCGCTTGGCCCTGCTCGAACGTCTTGCCTCGGTACAAGACTTGTTAAAAGGCACTGCATTTAGCTTTGAGGAGCACGCGGACCATGTCATGGTGACCTGTCCGTGGGGCAATCGCTTAAAGTGCTACGAACCTGCCCCAGAGTTTGGCCCAATCAGCCTTGGCATGCCTTGCATTGAAATGCTTGTAGATCACGGCAGTGCCAAGCCGATTGCACACTTTTATCGCGAAATCATGCACGCTAAGGCTGTGACGGGTAAAGATCAAGCAGGCGTCTACGCGCGTGTATCCGTTGGCCCCAGCCAGACTTTAATGTATCGCGAAGCCGACAGCACCGACAAGCGACCATACGACAATCATCATTTACAGATTTATATTGCGGATTTTTCTGGCCCCTATCATCGGCTAAAGGCTCATAACTTAGTCTCGCTCGAAGATAGCGTGCATCAATATCGTTTTAAAGATGTGATCGACCTTGAGAGTGGCAAAGTATTGCATCACATCGAACACGAAATTCGCAGCCTGATGCATCCCTTGTATGCGCGCCCTCTGATCAATCGAAACGCAGAGCGAAACATTCAAAATTTTGTACCCGGGCAAGAGGCCTATATTTGGACTTTGTCATAGTTTTTTGTGAGGTATAAAAAGTTGAAAAATGGCGTGCGCTGGTCAAAAAAAATTGCCTTGAAAATCTAGGGGGCTGATCGTGACACAAGGTAACAAGCGCGCATTGATTATTGGCGGCTCACTGGCGGGATTATTCGCAGCAAATTTATTACGCAAGCAAGGGTGGCAGATTTCAATCTACGAGCGCACACAGGGCGATCTTGCCAGTCGGGGTGCGGGCATCGGCACGTACCGCCAACTTTTTGACATTATGGCAAGCTTAGGTATTCAAGACCTCGAGGCCAAATGCATCCCACTAAAAAGACGTCTATGCTTTGGGCCCTCTGGCGAAGTGGTGCACGAGGTAAACAAACTGCATACGATGAGTGCGTGGGCAACGATCTATAACGCCTTAAGAGATCTGATTGCTGC
>Ga0114968_10002068_pt1 | contig 15466 bp, 14 predicted proteins | sample M_130807_EF_Meta_FD_87020 | JGI IMG/M metagenome (GOLD analysis project Ga0114968, IMG submission 87020) | Freshwater microbial communities from Lake Montjoie, Canada to study carbon cycling - M_130807_EF_MetaG | ecosystem: Environmental > Aquatic > Freshwater > Lake | place: Lake Montjoie...
CACCGAGAAGGCGAAGTCGGGGGTCTTCCTCAGCGTGCTGGGCTACGGCATGGACAACTACAAGGACGACACCGCCGAGCTCCTCGCCGACCGCGGGAACGGCAACTACGCCTACGTGGACTCGTTCTCCGAGGCGCGGAAGGTCCTGAAGGAGGAGGTGCAGGGGACGCTCCAGACCGTGGCCAAGGACGCCAAGATCCAGGTGGAGTTCAATCCGTCGCGGGTGGTGAGCTGGCGTCTGCTGGGCTATGAGAACCGCCTCCTCGCCGACCGCGACTTCAACGACGACAAGAAGGACGCGGGCGAGGTCGGCGCCGGCCATGCCGTGACGGCCCTGTATGAGATCGTGCCGGTGGCGGGCCGCCGCCCGGGCGTGGATCCGCTGCGCTACGCCCCGCCCGCCGAGGCAACGACGAAGGCCGCGGCCGCGCACGGCGACGAATTGCTCAACCTCAAGGTCCGCTACAAGGATCCGGAGGGCGACACCAGCCGCCTGATGCAGGTGCCGGTGAAGGATCCGGGCCACGACACCGCGGCCGCGACGGCCGACTACAAGTTCGCCGCGGCGGTGGTCGGCTATGGTCTCATGCTCCGCGACTCGCCGCAGAAGGGCGACCTGACCTGGGACAAGGTCCTGAGCCTGGCCGAGGAGGGCCTCGGTCCCGACCGTGAGGGATACCGCGCGGAGTTCATCGACCTGGTCCGCCGGGCGAAGCAGCTCGGCGGCCGGTGAGACGGTTTCGGTGTGGACTAGGTGGCCGGCGCATTTGACCTTCATCAGCGCGGTGCGGGCTACGGGCCGGAGGAGGGTTCATTCCTCCACGGCCCCGGCCCGGCGGCCTGACCAACAAGGGAACAAACGCATGAAACTTGGAGTGTTTTCCATAAGCCTCACGGTAAAGGACATCCATGCATCCAGGGACTTCTATGAGAAGTTCGGCTTCAAGGTCTTCGGCGGAGACGCCTCCCAGAACTGGCTGATCCTCAAGAACGGCGACCAGGTGATCGGCCTTTTCCAGGGCATGTTTGAAAGGAACATGCTCACCTTCAATCCCGGCTGGGACAGCAACGCCCAGAAGGTGGACGGGTTCACGGACATCCGGGAGCTGCAGCGCCTATTGAAGGCGCAGGGCGTGGTCCTGGAGTCCGAGGCCGACGAGAGCACCACCGGGCCGGCCAGCCTTGTCGCCGTCGACCCCGACGGAAATCCGATCCTCCTGGACCAGCACGTTTAATATCGGGGCGCGCGGGGGAGAGCGGATGGCGCTGTCCCGGTCGTGCCGGGCAAGGTTGGGCGAGGTCTCCCCACGAGCCGAATTCCAGATTTCAGGCCATTTCCGACGGCTCGGCCGGAGCCTTCGCCCTACCGCAACGAGGCTCGGCGGGAGCCTTCGCCCCACCCATTTGCTCCTACCGGTCCACGACGATCCGGGCGAGCCGGTCGTTCGGGGTGCCGGTGAACCAGCCGGCGTACTCGACGAAGTAGAGCCCGCCGTCCGGGCCCTCCTGCATGGCAAGGATGCCGCCGGAGAATCCCCGGGCGAAGGGCTCGGTCTTCTCCACCACGCCCTTGGAGTCCGTCCGCGCGAAGCGCAGCCACTTGCGGACGTAGTCGGCGTAGAACATCCCGCCATGGTAGGACGCCGGGAAATCGCCCGGCTTGCCCGTCGGCCGGTAGAGCGGGCCGCTGGTGGCGTTGCCGCCGGCGTTCTTGCCCTCGATGTCGTGGCCATAGGCGATCCACGGGGCGATGGCGTCGGGCAGGGGACACGGTCCGCCGCCGAAGGTGGCGAAGTTCGTCCCCATGCAGCGCGGCCAGCCGTAGTTGCCGCCGGGCTGGAGACGGTTGACCTCCTCCCAGTCGGCCGGCCGGTCATAGCCCACCTCGCCGACGAAGACCGTGCCGGTCTTGGGGTCGATGTTGATCGAGTACGGGTTCCGGTGGCCGTAGGTGTAGACCGCCGGGTTCACGTCCTTGCGTCCGTAGAACGGGTTGTCCTTGGGGATGCCGCCGTCGCGCTTGATCCGCAGGACCTTGCCCTGGAGCGCGGTCAGCACTTGCGGCGGATTTGTCGGATCGTTCCAGAACTTCTCGGTGTCGGAGGACACGTTGTTGTCGCCGGCGGTGACGTAGAGCGTGCCGTCCTTCGGGTGGACAAGCAGCGCGCCGCCCTGGTGGAAGCCGCGCAGGGAGGGAACGGTGAGGAGGATCTTCTCCGACCCCGCGACCAGCCCGGCGGCGCGGGCGGGCTTGTCGACGGTGAAGCGGGACACGCGGTTGCTCCAGGCGGTCGCGTTGGTCGGGGCCCAGGGCGCGTAGTGGACGTAGATGTACCCGTTGCGGAGGAAGTTGGGGTCGAAGTCGATCCCGTGCAGTCCGCGCTCGTTGGCCTCGCGTCCCGGAGTCGGCTCCCAGCAGACGTCCAGCTTGGCCACCTCGGCGTGGGTCTTCGTCCTGAAGTCGTAGGCCCAGATGTTGCCGCGGCGTCCGGTGAACCAGAGGCGTCCGTCGGGACAGAACTGGAGGTACACCGGCTCCGGGATGTCGCCGGTGACCAGGGGCTCGTAGCGGAAGCCGTCCGGCACGCGGACGGTGCTGGTCGCCTTGGGCGCGGAGGGCGTGGCCGGGGCGGTTTCCTCGCCCAGGAGGGTCAGGGCGAGCGCGGCCGCGAGCAGGGCGGTCCGGCGGAGTACGGCGGGGAGGTGCATGACGGGACGGGTTCATGGACGGACCGGCCGGCCGAGTCAATCCCGTGACCTTTTGGAGCGGCCGTTCCGCGGGCTTGCGCCGAGCGCGGACGGGCGCAATCTCCGCGGCGTCCTTCAATCAACTTCCCCATGATCACCCGCCGTCACGCCCTTAAATCCGCGGCCGTAATCGCCGCGGCCGTCGCCTCCGCCCCGATCCGCACGCTGGCCCAGGCCGCGTCCGCGGCGGGACCCTTCAAGCTCCCGCCCCTGGGCTACGCCTACGACGCGCTGGAGCCGTACTTCGATGCCAAGACGATGGAGATCCATCACACCAAGCATCACCAGGCCTACGTCACCAAGCTCAACGAGGCCCTCAAGGACCAGCCCGACCTGCAGAAGCTCTCCCCGGAGGAGCTCCTCAAGGACCTGGACAAGGTGCCCGAGAAGATCCGCGGCGCGGTGCGGAACCACGCCGGCGGCCACTACAACCACTCGCTCTTCTGGCAGACGCTGAAGAAGGACTCCAAGCCGCTGAACCCGGACGGCGCGCTGATCAAGGCCTTCGGCGAGATCTTCACCTCGGAGGACGACGCGAAGGAGCAGTTCCTCAAGGCGGCGATGGGCGTCTTCGGAAGCGGCTGGCTCTGGATCGTGGTCGACAAGGACAAGAGCCTGAAGATGATCACCTCGGCCAACAGGACAGCCCGCTCTCCAAGGGCCAGACGCCCCTGTTCGGCCTCGATCTCTGGGAGCACGCCTACTACCTCAAGTACCAGAACCGCCGCGCCGAGTATGTCGACGCCTTCTCCAACCTGATGAACTGGGAGTTCATCGAGGCCCGCTACGACAAGATCGTGGCCTGAGCCTGGATTCGGTGCCCCGGAGAAGCGCGGAAGGGCCGGCCCAAGGCCGGCCCTTTTCCATTCCGACAGGTCCGGGAGTCCCGGTTTCTCCTCGCAGCCCTACTCCAGCCCCAGCAGGCGGCGGCCCTCGGCGGTGATCATGCTCTGGTGCCAGGGCGGGTCCCAGACGATCTCCACCGAGGCGTCCTCGATGCCCGGGAGCGTCAGGAGCTTCTGCTGCGCATCCCCGGCGATGGTGGCGCCCATGCCGCAGCCCGGCGCGGTCAGTGTCATCTTCACGAACACCTTCCTGTTGCCGGTCGGCAGGTCCTCGATGCCCATGTCGTACACCAGGCCGAGGTCCACGATGTTGACCGGGATCTCCGGGTCGTAGCAGGAGCGGAGGCTGTCCCAGACCGCCTTCTCGTCCACCGTTCCCGCGATCACCGCGGCGGCGGCGGGGGCTTCGGCCTTCAGGCCGAGGGCGTCGGCATCCTTGGGCGCGATACGGAACAGGCCGCCCATGGCGTGGACGGTGTAGGACCCGCCCAGGGTCTGGGTGATGTCCACCTCGGTGCCGGCTGGAAGGGTCACGGTGTTGCCGGCCGGGATCTGGACGGCGTCGCAGTCGCGACTCAGGACGACGGAGCTGACGGATTGCATGCGCGGCGAACGTAGCGCGGACCCGTGCGAAGGGAAGGGCAACGATGCGGATCGCCGCGCCGAACCGGCCGTTCGTCGCTGCGGGCCGATGGAGCCGATTGATCCATGCTTGCGGGGCCGCGGTCGCCCCCGTTTGCTTGGGCATCCGCGGATATGACGTCGACTCCCACGCTGCCCCAACCGTCCGCCTCCGGTTCCCGGCCGTTTCCACCGGTCGCCGGCTGGCTGCCCCTGGCCCTCTTCGCCGGCTGGTGGCTCTACAATCTCCGGTTCCACTGGTCGGAGCTGGTCGAGTTCCGCTTCGGCTACATCGTGGCCATGCTGGTGGCGTACCTGGTCTGGGACCGCTGGGACCGCATCCCCGGCGGGGACGCCCCTGCCCCGGCCTGGCAGTCCTGGGGCCTCGTCTTCTGCGGGTTTCCCTTGGTCCTGTTTTCCGAGCTGTACCGGAACGCCCTGGCGCGGACCCCGACCTCGGCGATGTTCCTCAGCCTGGGGACCGCCTGTTTCGTCTCGGGCTTCATCCTGCTGCGCTTCGGGCCCAGGACGCTGCGGCATTTCCTCTTCCCCATCCTCTTTGCCTTCGTCGCTGTCCCGATCCCCAACCTCGTGTGGAAGCCCGTGGTGCTTGGCCTCCAGGGAATGGTGACCTTCTTTAACGTGGAGCTGCTGAACCTCTCCGGCATCCCGGCCGAGCAGGAGGGGAGCGTGATCAAGCTTCCGCGCTGCCGGGTCGGCGTGGACGAGGCCTGCAGCGGGATCCGCAGCCTCCAGTCGTCGATCATGGTGGCGCTGTTCATCGGCGACCAGACGCTGCGGCGTTGGGGGTGGAAGATGTTCTTCATCGTCGCCGGGGTGGGCCTGGCGATCCTCGGCAACATCGGCCGGTCCCTCTACCTGTCCCTCACCGCGCACTGGCACGGGACCGACGCCCTGAAGGCCGTCCATGATTCGGCAGGCTGGAGCGTGCTGGTCTTCACCTTCGCCGGCCTCGCGGCGCTGGCCTGGGGCGTGGCCCGGTTGGAGGCGTCGGCGCTGAAGCACGCCCGCCGGCAGGCGGAACTGCGGCGATGAGGGCCGTGCTGGTCACCGGCGCCGCCGGCGGCATCGGCCGGGCCCTGTGCCGGGAGTTCCGGTCGGCCGGATGGCGCGTGCTGGCGACGGATGCCGCCGCAGCCGAACCGCCGCCCGATACGGACTTCCTCCCGCTCGATCTCGCGGCGTTCACCTCGGATCCCGGCATCCGCTCCGCCTTCGTCCGCTCCGTTGCCGACCTTCTCCGGGGCGATTCCCTCGTCGCCGTGGTCAACAATGCCGCGGTGCAACGCCTCAACCCCACCGCGGCCGTGACGCCGGACGACTGGGACCGTTCGCTCTCCGTCAACGTGGTCGCCCCGTTCCTCCTGGTGCAGGCATTCCTCCCCCGGCTGGAGGCGGCCCGTGGCTCGGTGGTCAACATCGGCAGCATCCACTCGACCCAGACCAAGCCGGGGTTCGTGGTGTACGCCACGAGCAAGGCGGCGCTGGCCGGGATGACCCGGGCGCTGGCCGTGGACCTCGGCGGACGCGTGCGGGTCAACGCGATCAACCCGGCGGCCATCCGCACGCCGATGCTGGAGGCGGGGTTCGAGGGGCGTCCCGACGACCGCCGCCGGCTCGACGAGTTTCATCCGGCCGGCCGGATCGGCGAGCCGGAGGAGGTGGCCCGGCTGGCCGTGTTCCTCGCCTCGGAGGGCCCTGGATTTCTCACCGGGGCCTGCCTTGCCCTCGACGGCGCGTTGTCTTCCCGGTTGCACGATCCGGCCTGAGCCGGACCGATGCAGAAGGGGTGTCCACGAATGACACGAAGGGACGCGAATCTGAGGGAGCGAAGGAATCTCTCCGGGCCTGTGGAGTTCAAACCGTCCGATGAGGCCGTCGCGGAAAGAGCCGCTTCCGCCTCTTCCCGGAACCTTCGCGCACTTCGCGTGCTTCGTTGACCGCCAAACGAATTGTTCCGGCTGAGAGCCTGTCTGAGATTGGGAGGGGTCCTGCGGCTGGGGATTGCCGGTGTGGGCTCAGGCCGCTTCCAGCGCGATGGAGAACTCGGATCCGACGCCCTCCTCCGACCGGACCTTCACGTCCGAGCCGTGCTGGCGGGCGATCTCGCGCACGATCGACAGGCCGAGTCCGGTGCCGGGCCGGATCTGTCCCGGTCGTTCGAAGCGGTAGAAGCGCTCGAAGATCCGGTCCATGTGTGCCTCCGGGATGCCAGGGCCGTTGTCGGAAACCGACATTCCCCAGGAAGTTCCCTCCCGCCGAAGCCGGATGAGGATCTGTCCGCCGCCCTGCGTGAACTTGCAGGCGTTGCCGGCCAGGTTTTCCACCAGCGAGCGCAGCTGGCCGCCATCCCCCCAGACTTCCGCCGTTTCCGGACCGGCCTCCAGACGCAGGCCCTGGCCCCGGGCGGACGCGGCGGGACCCAGGTCGCGGACCACGGCGGAGCAGATCGCCAGGAGGTCCACCCGATCCCGGGCCGCACGCTCGTTTCCCGATTGGAGCCGGGCAAAGCGAAGGATGTCGGAGACCAAGGACATCAGCCGCGAGGTCTGCTCGCGGGCGATGCCGAGGAATTCGGTGCGGGTGTCGACCGGCATGGCCGCATCCGAGAGCAGGGTGTCGAGGAATCCCTTGATGGAGGTGAGCGGCGTTCGGAGCTCGTGCGAGACCGCCGCGACGAAGTCGTTCTTCATCCGGTCCAGGTCGCGGGCCTTGGAGACGTCACGGAGGGCTATGACCACCCCCATCACCATCCCGCCCGCCCGACGGGGTGCCGCGACCAGCGTGACCGCGTTCTGGATCCCGCGCAGGGAGCGCACCACCCGGGCGTCGTCGACCTGCTGGGGATCCCCCACGGTGGCTCCATGCTCCAGGACCTTGTGCAGGAGGGTGTCCGCCGTCCCGTCGTTGTCGGCCAGGCTCAGGATCTCGGACAGGGACCGGCCGACGGCCTGTTCGGGTGACCAGCCGGTCAACCGGCAGGCCTCGGCATTCATCAGTTCGATCCGGCCGTTCCGGTCCGTGGCGATGACGCCGTCGACGATGCTGGCCAGGGTGGCCCGGAGCCGTTCCGACTGCGCCTCCAGGGCTTCCTGGGCCCGCGCCCGCTCCTCGACCTCGGCCCGGAGAGCACGATTGGCGCGTGCGAGCTCGCGCGCGGTGCGCTCGCGGTTGGCGGAAAGGGAGGCCAGCCAGATTCCCGCGATGCCGGCCACCCCGGCGAACGCCCAGTAGCGATTGTAGCTGTCGAGGAGCTCCGGCGCCCCAAACGGGCCCCGCTTTTGGCAGGTACCCACGGCGGAAATCAGCAGGATGGCCCCATTGGCGAAGGTGACCGTCCGGGCTCCCAGCCTGAGGGAAGCCCAGGCAATGAACAGGAACGGGAGATATTCCAGCCGGTAGTTGCGAAAGGTGCTGGCCTCGCTCAGGAAGAGGATCCAGAGGGAACCTATCAGGAGCGTGGCGAAGAGTCCCTGCTCGATGGCCGGGGCGGGTTCCTCGGGTGCGTCGCGGGTGGTCGGGAGCAGGAGGATCGGGGTCAGGGCGAGCACCGCCACCATGTCGCCGGCCCACCACATCCACCAGTCCCTGAGAAAGTTCCCGCCCATCAGCAGCAGCCCGCTGGCGCCGAAGATCGCGCTGATGTTCACCGAAACGCCCAGCAGGATGATCAGGGGAAAGACGTCCCTGGGCTGGATCTCGCGTCCCGGGAGCCGGAGCCACCTGCGGATCCACATGCTGCTGAGGACGACCTCGATCGCGTTGCCGACGGTGGCGCCGAGAATCAGTTCCCAGCGGCTTCCGTAGAGGGCATACAACAGGAAATGCCCCAGCGCGACGCCCGGAACGACGATCGGGCCGCGGAGGATGGCGACGCCAAGGGTTATCCCGGACGGGAGCCAAACGGTCGGGCTCAAGTGCCCGCCGACGATCATCGCATGCGAGAGCCGGGCGAGGACGAAATGGAGCGCCGCCACGCCCAGCCAAAGGCCCCAGGGCCATTTCAGGATGGTTCGCCGTGCCAGCATCGGGTGAGGATCTACTGTACCGGGCTGGGTGCCGACAAGGCCGGCGGTGCTTCGATTCCTTCCCCCCGGGCGTCCCGCCCCCCATGCTCTGCCCACGATGAAGGCCGTCATCCTCGCCGCCGGAAAAGGCACCCGCATGGGCGACCTGACCCAGGAAGTCCCCAAGCCGATGCTTCCCGTCCAGGGACGCCCGATCCTCGACCACATCGTGGAGGGGTTGAAGGAGGCGGGCATCTCGGAGTTCCACATCGTCACCGGCTGGAGGGCCGAGGTGATCGAGGACCACTTCGGCGACGGCTCTCGCCACGGCGTGCGGGTCAGCTACTCGCGGCAGGTCGTCCAGGACGGCACCGGCAAGGCGCCGGAGCTGGCGAAGGAGTTCGTGGGCGGCGACGACTTCGTGCTGACCTACGGCGACATCCTGGTACGTCCCGACACCTACCGGCGCATGCGCGAACGCTGGGAATCCGGGGACTTCTCCGGGCTGCTCACGGTCACCGAGGGCGAGGACGTCACCAAGGGCGGGCTGTTCTTCTTCGACGACCGTTTCCTCCTCACCCGGCTGGTGGAGAAGCCGTCGAACGCCGAGCTCGAGGTGCTGCGGTCCACCGGCTGGATCCAGCCGGGCAAGCCCGTCTGGTACAACGCCGGCATCTACCTTTTCCGGCCGTCCCTGTTCGACTTCACCGCCCGCCTGGAGAAGTCGCCGCGCGGGGAATACGAGCTGACCGACGCGCTCTCGGCGATGGCCGCGGCGGGACATGTCCTCGCCGGACTGAAGATCGAGGGACGCTGGGTGGACGTGCGCGATCCGGCCGTCCTGGCCTCGCTCCAGTCATGAGCGCACCGCAGAAGCCCGGCCTGGCGCGGCTTCGTCTCCGCCTCACGCCCGGGGCCGAGATGGCCGTGCGCTCGGGGCATCCGTGGGTCTATGCCGAGCGGATCCGCGAGGCCAACCGCGAGGGAACGTCCGGCGAGGTGGCTGTCGTGTACGACCGCAAGGACCGGTTCCTCGCCTTCGGGCTGTTTGATCCCGATTCGCCGATCCGGCTGCGGGTGCTGCACACCGGCAAGCCCGTGCAGGTGGACGACGCCTGGTGGCAGGCGCGGATGACGGACGCCGTGGGACGCCGCAACGGCCTGTTCGGTGCCGACACGGACGGCTTCCGCCTGGTCAACGGGGAGTCCGACGGCTGGCCCGCCCTGGTGCTCGACCGCTACGCCGGCACGCTGGTGCTGAAGCTCTACTCCGCGGTGTGGCTCCCGCGGGTGGCCGACCTGGTGCGCTGGATCGTGGCGGCGTCCGCGCCCGAACGGATCGTTCTCCGCCTGAGCCGCAATGCCGCGGCGGCCTTCGAGCGGGCCGGGTTCCACGACGGCCAGAACCTCCACGGCGCCGGGACCGAGGGGGCGGTGGTGTTCCACGAGGATGGCCTGCGCTTCTGGTCCGACGTGGTGAAGGGCCAGAAGACGGGGTTCTTCCTCGACCAGCGCGAGAACCGCCGGCGCATCGGCACGCTGAGCGCCGGCGCCGAGGTCCTGAACGCCTTCAGCTTCAGCGGCGGCTTCTCGCTCCACGCGGCGCGGGGCGGGGCGGTCTCGGTCACCGACCTGGACATGTCGCCGCACGCCCTCGAGTCGGCCCGGCGGAACTTCGAGCTGAACCGCGGCGATCCACGGGTCGTGGCGGCGCGCCACCAGTCGGTCCAGGCCGACGCCTTCGAATGGCTCGAGAAGGGTCCGGGCCGCTTCGACGTGGTGATCTGCGATCCGCCCTCGCTGGCGAAGCGGGAGCACGAACGGGCCGGGGCCATCGACGCCTACCGCCGTCTCGCGCTCGCCTCGGCGGGGAAGGTCCGGCCCGGCGGACTCCTCCTCGCCGCGTCCTGCTCCGCCCACGTCCTGCTGGAGGAGTTCCACGCCGCCGTGATCGAGGCGGTGCGCACGACGGACCGCCCGTACGAGGAGCTCGGCCTGGCGGGCCACGCCCCCGACCATCCGGCCACCTTCGACGAGGCGAAGTACCTCAAGGCCGTGTACCTGCGCTTCCTCGGCTGAGTCCAGGAGCCGGAACCCGGGCTTGCCCGCGGGCTGTTTCCGCCGATGTTCTGCGGCCATGACCGGATTCAATCAGGGCGGGCTTTTCCGTCGCGGGGCGTTGCTGGCGACCGCGTGGCTTCTGGCGGTGCTTTCGGCCTCGGCCGGCGGGTTCCGGACCAACGCGGTGGCGACGCTCGACAAGTGGATGTACCCCTTCGAATTCGGCACCGGCGGCACGCGGCCGGTGGCACCCACGTTCGCGTCGTTCGACTCCCGCTTCGACACGCGGGACGCCGAGTTCCTCGTCGGCTGGGACACGGCGGCGCTGGTGCCGTCCGGCGCTCCTCCCGCCCGGTATGCCCTTCGCCGGGCGCGGCTGGTCCTCACCGTGGCCGCGGACCTCACCTTCCTCTACGACCCGACCTACGACCCCATCCGGACCTACCTGTCCACCAACGACCCGGCCCGCATCCCGGACGCCGACCCGGGGCGTCCGGTCGAGGTCTACGGGGCCGGCTTCCGCGGCGGGTTCACCAGCGCGACGTACCTCGAGTCGAGCGCCTACGGCCCGGTCGGGGCCTTCACCAGCAACACCATCTCGGTCGGCACCCGGAACGCCTTCGCCGCGCAGTACGGCGTGGACGGCGTCCTCGTCGACATCGCCAACCATGTCGGCCAGGCCAACGTCCACTGGACCAACGCCGCGTTTGAGGCCGTCCCGTGGGCCGTCGGCGTGACCACCAACGCGGCTCCCGGCGCGTTCGTCCCCATCGACAGCGCCTTCACCTTCGACCTCGACCTGTCGGACCCCCTGATCGCCGGCTACATCGCGCGGTCTCTCTCGGCGGGCCGGCTGCGGCTGATGGTGAGCTCCCTGTCGCCGGCCCAGCAGGTGACGCCGGGGGGGACCGGTTCCGGCGGCCAGGGATCCTATCCGCAGTGGGCGACCCGGGAGAACCTGCTCTCCGACGGCCCGGTGATTGAACTGGAGGGCGTGGTCATAACCGACGCCGACACCGACGGCGACGGACTGCCCGACGACTGGGAACGGCTCCAGTTCGGCGACTTGTCCGCGTCGGCGGCGGGGGATCCGGACGGCGACGGCGCCTCGAACGCCGCCGAGTTCATCGCCGGCACCGACCCGCGTTCCGCGTCCTCGGTGCTGCGGGTGACGGCCGGCGGGACGGTCTCGCAGCCCGTGCTGAACTTTCCGCTGGCGGCTGGCCGCGTCTATTCCGTCGAGCGGAGCGCCGACCTGTCCGCCTGGTCCGGGGCCCCCGGCCGGATCACCTATCCGTCCAGGGCCAGCGCCGCCTGGATCGGCGACACGGCCGGCGGGAACGGCTGGTTCTACCGGGTCCGCGTCTCCGAGGAGCGTTGAGTCCGGGCCTCGCGGTCCCGGCCGGCGACGACACGGATTTCACCGATTCGCACGGATTGGGAGGGAACTCCAAGCACTCGGCGCAGATTCGCGTCCTTTTGCGTCATCCGCGGGCAACTTCCCCGCGTCCTTCCGCCTCAGCGGGTGGCGGCGTAGGCCAGCAGGAGTCCGCCGGCCACGATCCGGTACCATCCGAACGCGGTGAAGTCGTGGGACCGGACGTAGCCCAGCAGCCACTTCACCACGATGAACGCGGTGACCGCCGCGAACGCCGCCGCCAGGCCGATGACGGCGAAGGGCTCGTGCGGGCTGTGGTCCTTGAGGGCGTCCAGCGTCTCCTTGGCGCCGGCCGCGAGCAGCGTGGGAATGCCGAGGAGGAAGGAGAATTCCGTCGCCGAGGTGCGGGAAAGCCCGAAGGCGAGGGCGAGGAGGATGGTCGTGCCGGAACGCGAGGCGCCGGGGAAGGCCGCGGCGATGAGCTGTCCGCCGGCGACCGCGAGGGCGACGGTCCAGGTCACGTAGTCGCGGCCGTGGCGGTTCTTCAACCAGCGTTCCACGGCGACGAACAGCACGCCGCCGACGAGCGTGGCCCAGGCGACCGGCGCGAGGGTCTTGGGCAGCTTCAGCCCGGCCTTCTTCAGCGCCAGGCCGCCGATGGCGGTGATGGCGAAGGCCGCGCCCAGCTTTACCAGGTAGTCGAGCTGGGCCGGCTCCTTCCAGCGGGTGAGGAGCTCGCGGACCCGCGCCGCGAACACCACCAGGACCGCCAGCACGGCCCCCGACTGGATGACCGTGTTGAAGAGGTCGGAGTAGTGCCGGTCCAGCAGGCGCTCGGCGATGAGGAGGTGGCCCGTCGAGGAGACGGGGAGGAATTCGGTGACGCCCTCGATGATCCCGAGCAACGCCGCGGACAGCCATTCGGACATGATGCGGCGGATTGAAGGGCGGGGGACCGCGATTGGAAATCACGAATGCGGACCCGCGGCGGGAAAGGGCAACCCTGAACGTCGAACGTCGAACTCCGGACGTTGAAAGTTCGACGTTCAGCGTTCGACGTTCAGCGTTCTCTCACAACCGCGCCAACGCCTTTCCTTCCCGTCGCAGCAGCACCGCTTCGAACTTGGGCACGTACATCTGGGTCTCGGCCGGGAGGTACGGGGCGATGGCGCCGAAGCTGGTCGCCTTGTGCTTGGTCAGCAGCGTCCGCACGCGGGTCTCGCCGGCGTTGTAGGCGGCGAGCGTCAGGGGCCAGTCCCCGAACTTTCCGTGGAGCTTCCGCAGGTACCGGGCCGAGGCCCGGGCGCTCTTCTCCGGGTCGTGGCGCTGGTCGGAGGGAAACAGCGACAACCCCTCGGCCTTCGCCGTCTCCGGCATGAGCTGGTACAGGCCCGCCGCGCCGGCCGGGCTTTTGGCCCCGGGATCGAACGACGACTCCACCTCGGCCAGCCAGACCAGCTCCCGGGGCACCCGCTCGGAGGCGAAGACCGGCTTGAGCACCGGCACGTAGCGGTTGGCCGATGCGGGCCAGGGCTCGGTGGCCAGGACGCGGGTCCAGACCCGGCGCTGCTGCTGCTGGGTGGGGGCCGGCCGCTTCGGCGCGGGCTGTCCGGGAACCGCCTTCACCGGGGGCGGGATGACCAGGTCCAGCTCCTTGGCCGCCTCGAAGTAGTCCAGGCGCGACCGCAGCCACGGGCCGTACGGCCGCAACGCCTCGTCGCGCTCGATCAGGGGCAGGGCCAGCCTGGCCACCCCGCGCAGCTTGACGAGGTCGATGACGTACCGGCCCTGGAACCGTTCCTGGAAGGTCTCCAGGAGCTGCTTCGCCTGCTTCTCGTCCAGTTCCGGAAGGGACCGCAGGACGTTGGTGTCCACGTTCTGCTCCAGCCACCGCTGCCCGTCCTTGAGCAGGGCGTTGAAGTCGGCCTGCGGCGCCTGCGCCCGGGCCGAGGCGGCGAGGAGCACGGCCAGTGCTAGGACGGCGGCGGGACGTTTCATCGTTCCCCAGCATAGCCGTCCGGCGGAAACTTCCAGCCGCGAGTTTGGCTCCCCGGGGCCACCGCGGCGTTGGGAATGCCCGACGGGCCTCAATCCCGGAACACCGATTCGGCTATCCTGAGCAGGCGCTGGCCCGAGACGCGGAATCCCGTCAGCCGGCGCCAGACCGGGACGAAGTGGAGTTCCCGGTAGTGGAAGGTCTCCACCTCGAAGAGCACCTCCTTGGCCGATTCCGTGACGAGGCACTGGCGGACCAGCCCCCGGTCCGGTCCGAGTGCGGACGGGTTTTTCCACCCGCCCGAAATGAACGCGACCTGCCTCCAGAACCAGGGCAGTCCCGCCAGTAGGACGCGGTTCTCAACTTCCTTCGGATCCACGCCGCGGGCCTTCGCAAACCGCTCGGAAAATGTCACTCCACTCGATTGGGCCCGATTGCTTCGGACGTCAATTCGCCGTGGGTGAAACCGGGTGACGTTTCGCCGACACATTCCTCTACGGCTGTTTTTGTGACGTTCTTGTGCCGCAACGATGCGCTTTGGTCATCAACGAAGCACACGAAGCGCGCGAAGGCCGGATGCGGGCGCCTCCGGGCCAGCCACGCGGGGCAGTTCCAACGCCGCCCGGCCCGGATTTTCCCGTGGTCCATGCCTATCCGGTTTGTGGACATTGTGGGTGGCCGCAACGCCGGAGGCGCGGCCCTGGTAGGGCGACGTCTCCTGACGAGCCGTCGGGAATGGCCGGAATTGCGAGAAATCCGGCTCGGCCGGAGCCTTCGCCCTACCAAAGAGACCCCCTCCGGTCGGCCCGCCAATGTCCGGGGGCGTGGCGGAGGATTCCCCGACTTCGGAGTTCCCGGTCCGGGCCGGCCGCCTACCATGGCGGGCGCGTCCGGAGCCCCAGCGCCATGTCCACCGCCGCCAAGATCATCGACCTCCGCCGGCTCCTGGCCGAGCGGATGCCGTCCGCGCGCCTCGGCCTCGCCACTCCGGCGCCGGTGACGGCCCTCGCCACCGGGCTGCCCGGGCTCGACGCGGCCCTGGGCGGGGGCCTGCCGGCGGGGGAGACGGTCGAGCTGGTCGGCGAGGGGCCCGGCTCGGGCTCGGCCCAGGTGCTGCACGCGCTGCTGGCCCGGTGCGCGGCGGACGGGCGCTTCATGGCCCTGGTCGACGGCGCCGACAGCTTTGACGCGGACGCGGCCGAGCCGGCGGTGCTGGCGCGGATGCTCTGGGCCCGCTGCCGGACCGCGGACGAGGCGCTGAAGGCCGCCGACATCCTCCTGCGCGACCGCAACTTCCCGCTGGTCGTCCTGGACCTGAAGCTGAACCCGCCCGCGCAGCTCCGGCGCATTTCCGGCAGCGTCTGGCACCGGTTCGGACGCCTCCGCGAGCAGCACCGGACCACGCTGCTGGTCCTCACACCGCAGCCGCTGGTGGGCGGCGCCGCGGTGCGGGTGCGGTGCTCGTGGAAGCCGGACGTCGCCGTGGTGTCGCGTCCGCCGGAGATGTCGTTCAACGGCCTCCGCTTCGAGGTGCTGCGCCAGATGTCCGCGGCGTCTGCCGGGCCGGCGGCGCTGACCGGCTGACCGCGAACCGCCATGTACGCCGTCGTCCATCTGCCCGAGTTCGCCCTGCAGGCCGCCCTGCGCGGGGCGCCGGAACTGCGCCGCGAGGCGGTGGCGCTGGTGGACCCGGACCGTTCGCCGCCCCGGGTGTGCGCGGCGACGCCGCCGGCCCGGGAACGCGGCGTGGCCGAGGGGCTGACGCCGACGCAGGCGATGGCCCGCTGCG
>Ga0114968_10002070_pt1 | contig 15452 bp, 20 predicted proteins | sample M_130807_EF_Meta_FD_87020 | JGI IMG/M metagenome (GOLD analysis project Ga0114968, IMG submission 87020) | Freshwater microbial communities from Lake Montjoie, Canada to study carbon cycling - M_130807_EF_MetaG | ecosystem: Environmental > Aquatic > Freshwater > Lake | place: Lake Montjoie...
AGACACACTCACACTGCACATTGATGTAGCAGACAACAGCCTAAGTCGTAAATGGCTCACAGCTTTGAACAATATCATACGCAGTGATTTACACTTGGAAAAGAACTACTGCTGGTTGGGCTGGACTGAAAGTGAACGCAATGCTGAATATATCATCAACCAAATCAACAACAGTATTCAAGTAATCAACTCAGCCAACTTGGGCTACACAATTGATGATCATTTCACCGTGGCAGAAACCATACAAGACAACTTGGATGTTGACCATGAGCGCATGAATTGGTTACATCGTTACTTTGAAGATTTGCAAGGACATTCAGGACACATGAGTGCTTATTGGAGTCAAGCTGATGCCGCCACACGTTGGCACATACGTCAACTCAATCTGCTGTGTCACGAATATGAAAGCCTTGTGCTCAGCATGCGCAAGGTGCTACAAGCACCCGAATGGCGTAGACCCAGTCAGCTGATGTGCTGGCTCAACGCACCAAGATTTGCATTAGACACAGAGGACTATGAACTGTTTGGGATAGACACAATCAACCGACAAATGGGCGGAGTGTATGTGGGTGTAAACAAGGCAGTAAGCAAAGCACACTGGGAAGTGTTCAATGATGAAGGTCGAAGTGTGGATGAACTGGTAACAACAAGCCTGCGTAATCAAACCGAAGCAGCTGGTGATTTTGATATTGAGTGGGCACGTGATCCTGGCGCATATCATTGGCAAATAAAGAAACTGTCTGACTTCCGTGCCTGGCTAATAGACAACGGATTTGATCCCGAAGATAAAAGTTTAACCATTGGCCATCCTCGAGTGGCACAAGTCAATCTAACCAAATCATTTGGCACACTGGATTACAATCAGATTTGGCAACAAATTTCTTCTCGTCTTGATGTGTATAAAATCCGCACCAGTGATGCTGAAGCTACATACGAGTATCGCTGGAGCGATCAGGACTATGCTGAACAGCAAATAAGGAGATTGAAATGAATTGGATTCGTAGAATTTGGGCAAGAATTAGCTTAGAAATACGCTACCGTAAAAAATTAAAAGAACTTCGCAAACGAGATCCTTTTATCTACAAATGAATATCTTAGGTATTTCAGCTGGATTTCATGACGCTGCGGCCACGGTCGTTAGTTCTCGCGGAGATATATTATTCGCTGGGCATAGTGAACGTTACAGCAAGATCAAAAACGATTCTGAATTGTGTGCTGGTCTGTTGGATGACGTGATACGCTACAACGACTATGGACCAATGTCATCTGCTCCAGAGATCGTGGCATACTATGAACGTCCGTGGATTAAACAACTTCGTCAACTGTATTCTGGACAAGGTATTGAGTGGGACAAGATAACGGTCAGGCAAATTTTAAAATCGCAACTGAAAGATCAGATTAAACTTAAACATGTGTATAGCTTCAATCATCACCTCTCACATGCAGCAGGTGGTTTTCAAACGTCACCATTTGATCGTGCCACAGTTGTGGTAATTGACGCCATAGGCGAGTGGGATACAATCACAATCTGGGGAGCAGAGTATGACGGAAAAGGACAAGCACAATATCGGCGACTGTGGTCGCAACGATACCCTCACAGCCTGGGTCTCTTTTATAGTGCAATTACTAAGCGTGTGGGCCTACACCCACTAGACGAAGAATACATCACCATGGGCATGGCTGCCTATGGCGATGATCACTACCATGATCTCATGCAAGCAGTGTTGATCAGTGATCCAAGCACCGCAGAGTTCAAACAAAACTTGCATGCTGGAGTCAGTGACACCTTCATGGGCGGCCTGGATAATGTGGACATTGCTGCCGCTGCTCAAAGAATGTTAGAACGCTTGATAGGTAATATCATGCGCCGGGCCAGAGATTTTGAATGGTCAACCAATCTTGTGTATCAAGGTGGTGTTGCACTCAACTGTTTGGCCAATAGACGACTAGGAAACTACTTTGAAAACATCTGGATCATGCCCTGCCCCGGCGACGCCGGTTCAAGCCTTGGCGCGGCTGCCTTGGCTTATGGTAAAAAACTTAACTGGCGTAATGCTTACCTTGGTCATAATATCCCTGGCTCTTATCCTGTTGACAATCTTGTCCGCAGTTTACTTCACGATCGTATTGTTGGGGTGGCTAGTGGGCGTGCCGAATTTGGGCCTAGAGCTTTGGGAAATCGGAGCCTACTCGCGGACCCGAGAGGACCAGAAATAAAGGATCAAGTAAATGCAATCAAACGTAGACAACAGTTCAGACCTTTTGCGCCAGTCATTCTGGAGGAGCATGTGGACGAGTATTTTACTATGCCTAGTGTCTGGAGTGACAGTAGGTATATGCAAACAGTCGCTGGTTGCCGGCATCCTGACTTATTTCCTGCTATTGTTCACGTTGACGGAACTAGTCGTGTACAGACTGTGCCAAAAGATGGATCGGGTATTAGACAACTGTTAGAGTATTGGAATTCAATAACTGGTTGTCCCATGTTGCTCAACACCAGTTTAAACATACGCGGTGAGCCCATGGTAAATGATCGACACGATGCTGACCGCTTTCAAACACTGTATGGTGTAAAGGTATACTCATGACGCCAGCAAAGCAACATCTACAAGATTCAAACATGGGATACTGGGCACACCTAGCGCACAGTTTCAGACAAAGCAATAGACTCGTTGTTATTGCTGTCAAGAGTTACATACATGGTGTGTTTCCTTGGTTCTTTGCCAGCGAAGGTCCTGTGGGCGTGTTCAAGATCTACAGAGAGATCCGCCAACAGCGCCACATTAGAAAAATACTAGACCGTCAGAGATAAGTCTCTAATCCGCCACGACGTCGGATGTCTTGTGTGCAACAACTGATACCACCATCCCAGAAGTATGAATGGCGCAGTTCGCAAATGATGGGTTCTATTCTGTGTCTATGACAGTAGTCGAACACTTCTCGGTTGTATGCACTGAAGATAACATGTGACTCGTCCAGCACCAAGCAGTTGACATCAAACACTGTTTCAGCCACAAACCCAGTCCACTTGGTTAGATATGTATCAACAAAATCTGTGAACTCAGGTGTGGGGGTCTGGCCTTGCACATACCAAGCACCCGGATTGGATTCATACTTGAATTTGCCCACTTCCATAGCAGCCCAGATTGAACTATCCCACACTTTACAAATGTCCCATCCTGGAAAATCTCCCGCAAGATTCAAATGCATGTCGTGTTTGCTGCTCAACAAAACTCCAGGTTTTAAAATAGCAAACACAGCATCGCCATGGCCGTCTGTGATGGCTTCGTGTATGCGATATTCGGGCCCTAGCACATTGTCCACAATCCAACGAGTTTGTTCTGGACGCAAGAAGTCTGAATTGTCGAAAAACACATCACGACCCACACGCACAATGCAACTGGCCGAAGCACCATTCAAGATACAATTTTCGTCCCAACCCGTAGGACCATGCGGATTGACAACCGTGCCACCTAGGTTTGCATATTCTGTGCATAGTGTATCTAGTTCTTGTATGGCCAGCACACGCAACAGTTTATCCCCCAGAGTGATCTGCCAGTCTCTTGGAGTCAAGGGAGGCAACGGCACCCCGTGTCCTTGAGTCTGCATCTTTTGAAACTGTTGTTTGTTTGGCAGATCAGGCCGACGCACTTGAGCACCAAATTTTTCAATGGTCTTTTGTAAATTGGTCAAGTCTTCTTCTGTTTGGTCCAAAATCTGCTGTAGTTGATTGCGCACCTGTGGATTGTCAATAAAGTCAAAATAGTCTGGAGTATATGCCCGACCCACAATAACTTCCTCCAATGGCTGCCAACTGGTGTAAGAATTAATAATACTCATTGATTTCCTTTAATATAAGTTGTTAGATGCAAAGTCAAGCTCATTCAACATGCCCTGCAGTTCTTGCCACAGTATGGCCTCAAACCCGCCGCCGTAAAAATGATTCCAGTTGTGCTTGACTATTTCTGCTGCAGAGTCAAATATGGCCTGACGATACTCTCCCAAGTCGTCCAGCAGTTTTAGCGTGTGTGCAATCTTTTCTATGCGCCGGTGATCATCTGGCTCGTCATCATAACTTTCGTCCCACAAATCACCGAATGTCTTAAACCCATAACTGCGCAAATAACGCAAACTACCTTGTGTGCCCACTATCATAAATGGCATACCCATGGCAATGGGTTTGAAAGTTTTTTCAGTCAAATGATGTCTACGTCCAGTGGCCACAGTCTCAGTAACCAAGTATAACAGACTTTCGGCTGACTGGTCAAACAAATCCAACCAACAAGACTGCATGGGATGACCAGTTTCATTTTTGAAATTCATTGGCAATGATTGCTCGGCAAACACTGTGCCAATGTCTGGATACTGAGATTGCAGTGGTTGTATGGCATCGTGTATAGAAATATCTTCGGCAGGACATGTCTCTGGACACGACACATGATTGTTGGCCATGCCCAATTTAAAAATCCAATACAGCATTTCTAATCGGTGTTGCCGTTCCCCAGCCACAATGCGATTGGGTGCTAAGAAAGTTTTGGTAATAGTTCGTTGTTGCCAGGGAGTGATCAAAAAAGTTCGATCATACCCACGATACCAATCCAGTGCAGCCCACCCATGAAAGAAATAATAATAGCTTTTCCATTCGTATTTTTTACAAACTGCATCCACAGCGTCGCTGTCACGCTCACTGGTTATGATTGACCCAATTGGTGTATATGGTGTGCCTCGGCGTTTGCATGAATCTATGTAATGATACAGCCCTTTGTTCTTTTCAACAAGGCTATCAAATGTGTCGGTATGTATGTTCAAATGAATAGGCTCTTGGTCCCACAATAGTGTATAATTATGTTCGTGTATAGTATCACTGCCATAATTAACTAAGCTGTCAGGGTCAGTTCTGCCAAATGGCTCACAAAAAAACATTCTCACACCTGGATGATTTTTTTCTATCCAAGGCCAAATGGTGTTGTTGTAAATCTCATCTATTCTAATCATGTTTGACGTATTTTATTCAGAAAAAAAGCCAGGATTGTTTCCATATGAGCGACAGGCCGACAGCATTGAACATGCACAGAGTTTGAGTCGCACTAGATATTTCTGGTGGGTAAGCTACTTAGCGGATCTGAGTGACTGGGATTTTCTTTGGGAACCTGTGCCTTGGCAAGCCCATCAACGACACGCTTGGTGTAGCCAATGGCAGCCTGATGCAGAAGTTTATCTTGTTCCTCGAGCAGGATATACAGATACCAATTATCACACAGATCGTACAATAACAAGAACAGCTGATCTCAGCAAATGGAATATACCATCAACTATAGACACAACTAATTTTGATTTTTCGTGGCATCCAAATCCTGCTGATCCATTATACACGTATCAATTTGGCACACAACATCAACGCACAGGCGGGCCAGTATATCCGGTGCCTGGCGCAACAGACATCAAGTTTGTGGATCAAATACGTGCCACAGCCGCCCGAGTAGCCACAGCCATATACGAAATAGATCACATGTGCGGCAATGCTGGCAAAATACCCAACACCACACGCACTGTGCGTTACTTTGACAACTACCGAGACACCTTGATACGCATTGCCAAGAGTATAGGCACCAAACACGAGTTTGTTTGGATATGTTCAAGCATTTGTGACTACACAGACTTTGACTTCTCTTGGCATCCCGAACAGTGGCAGGCCACAATGTTGCATGTGTTTCCCAGCAACAACCAAAAGTTTGGGGATACCTTCTTCATGCATGTGCCCACATTTGCTGCTCGAGCAGAAAAGCAACCGCTGTTGGAATGGTATGATGTAAATTTCATTAAAACTCCTGTGCCACGCAGACCCTGCCCGGTCATACTTCATGATGGTGACAGCCAGGTTGATGCAGTAAAGAACACAGAGTGGGCCGGGCCACTGGCTGTGTTTACCAACTATGATTATGTGCCAGGCACCTTGATTGACGACATATCATTGTGGCGTGAAGAAACCAAGACCATTGTGCCTGTCAGTGACGGTGCTGGCTCAGTTATTGTACCACGCACTGCTGTGCCTTACATAAAGACACAGTTGTATGATTATCCGTACATAGACAAGACACGGCGCATATTGCAAGACTCAGTGCTGGACATTGTGTTTATATCAAATGGTGAAATAAATGCTGACATGTATTTTGAACATTTACAGTGGACAAAAAACTCAACCCGCGTTGCAGCAAACAAAATACACCATGTGTCAGGCGTCAATGGACGTGTGGCAGCGTATCAAGAGGCAGCCAGGCACAGTCGCACACCTTGGTTTTTTGCGGTGTTTGCCAAACTAGAAGTCACTACAGATTTTGACTGGTCATGGCAACCTGATCGCATGCAACAACCCAAGCATTATATCTTTCATGCATACAATCCTGTCAACGGCTTGGTATATGGACACCAGGCCATGATTGCGTATAATAAACGGTTGGTGTTGGAGAACACAGGGCAGGGCTTGGACTTTACCTTAGACCAACCACATGAAGTTGTGCCCATTGTGTCAGGCACAGCCAACTATCATGAATCAGACTGGATGTGCTGGCGCACTGCGTTCCGTGAAGTGCTCAAACTCAAAGCCAGTTTGCCTGATGTAGAAAGCGAACACAGACTCAACCGTTGGCTCACTGTTGACTCAACACCGGGGCAATGGAGCCGCAAAGGTGCTGAAGATGGTGTAGAGTATTATGACTCAGTCAGCGGCGACTTTGTGGCACTGAAAAAGAGTTATGAATGGTCTTGGTTGGCTAGTTATGCGTTTGTCAAACGATCTCTAACAACTGATCAATAACATACTCCACTTCCAAGTCTGTAAGTTCAGGATAGATAGGCAGTGAGAGACATCTACGTGCAAGGCTACTGCCAGCACTCAACAAGTCTGGACACGGATAGTGTTGGTATGCCGGTAACTCATGCATGGGTGTTGCATAATGTATTTTTGTTTCAACACCATGTAAGGCAAGATTGCGTTGTAAGATATCACGATTGTCTGTGTTGATCACAAATTTGTGAAAACAATGTGTTTCAAAATTTTCAGCATCAATTAAACAAGTGATATCTGGATGATTCTTTAACATTTCCATCCAGTGTTCGGCAATACTGCGTCTACGTTGTTGCCACTTGTTGACATAACGTGTTTTTACTAGCATCTGCGCACAGTCTATTTCGCTCATTCTACTGTTGGTACCTACTTCAGCATGAAGTGTGCGTTTGCCATTGTTGATCCAGTTTCTAGCAAACTCCATCAAGTCGCGATTGGCAGTTATCACAGCACCACCATTGCCAAAATTGGCCAAGTTTTTTGTGGGGTCAAAACTAATAGCACAGTCACCTACACGTTGACAATCATTGCTGAGCCAATGCTGTGCGCCATCTTCAATCACAGGATGCGTTAATGCCCACAGACTCTGTGTTATGGCGTCTATGCTTTGGCCATACAAACCTACAGCACAAATAGCCTGGATGTCGGCGTTGTGTTCAAAGTTGGACAAGTCTATGACACCATATCGATCAGTGTCTACTATGTGCAAGTTCCAACCTGCTCGCACAAATGCATTCAGTGTGGCAGGATAAGTCATTGTGGGCACAGCCACAGTGGGTGTGCTGGGACGACCCGCTTGCAACAACATCCACTCGGCAATGATTTCCAGGGCTTGTGTGCCTGAGTGACAGGTCACAGCATAAGGTTGGTGATTGCGTCTGGCCAGCCAATCCTCAAACTCATAGGTATAGTTGCCGTTCATGAGTTGTCCTGAACGCAACACTGTGTCTGTTGCGTCCAAGATCTCAGTGCGGAGATTGTTATACTGTTTTTTGAGACCAGTAAACGGAATTGTTAAGCCATTCATAATATTTTTGGAATCCTTCTTCTACATCTACTTTGGGATCAAAGCTCAATATGGTCTTTGCACGATCAATATTCAATGCACCACGACTCGGGAAATCTGCATCCTTGTCCCGCACTTCAATGGTGCCTTTGCCCACAATTTTAACAATCATTTCTGCTGCTTGTAACAAACTCACACTGTGTGATTTGGTAATGTTGAATGTCATGTTACGACACATAATACGTGTTGCGGCAGCAACAATACCATCAGCGGCATCATCCACATAGGTAAAGTCTAGTGTTTCGCTGGCACCATTTACCCGAAGAGTTTCTCCGCGCATAGCGGCGAGCATAAATTTTGCAACCACTCGATCTTCCACGTCAAGAGGTCCGTATACAGCACTTGGACGAATGATAACATACTCAAAGCCACAACGGCGACTATAATCTTTAACAAGGTCTTCTCCACATAGTTTCATTATTCCATACTGTCCTTGCGGACGGCACTCATCATCTTCCAACACATCATCTTCAAAGTTTCCATACACCATGCTTGAACTGATGTATACAAACCGTTCAATCTTGTGCTTTTTGGCACTCTCAAGCAAGTTGATCAAACCACGCATCATGACATCTGCACCGTGTGCAGGGTTGGCATTGACTACTTTCTGCCGGGGAAAACTGGCACAATGAATAATGACCTTGGGTTTGTGCTCACCGATGAGCAAGTCCATGTCTGACGCATCGGTGATGTCGTAAAGGTAGATTGGTGTGTCTGGTGCAATCTTCTTCTCACGTTCTGCCATCAAGTAGTCTATTTCCGCTTGTGGGATAATGCCATACGTGGTCTTGGTATCCACAACCACGACCCGTTCCTCACGTGCTTGTAGTCGTTGCACAATGTTGTGACCAATAAGGCCTAGTCCGCCTGTTACTAAAAATGTCATATGTAATTTCTTTCTTTTATAAATGGTAAAATAACTTGCTCTACAAATAGCTTGTGTTGTTCTGTGCTGGGATGATTGTCACCTGGCACAGGAAAATCCAGCCCTGAACAGTCTCTACACCATTCATACTCACCAGTCACTGGCAAAAAAACACTGTGATCAATCAAGTTATAAAGGTGTTGCATGTCGTAGTGTACGGGCACAGCATCATCTGGCAATACTTCACTGGTGTATGTGGTCATAAAATGTTTTATACCTTGTGATTTTAAAAACCATTGAGTGCGCAGTATGTGTTCAAGTGTGTAGATCAATGAACCAAAGTAAGTATGAAATTGTTTGTAATAGGCAGTTGAAATTTGATTGTTCCATTGATAGTTGCAAATTCCCCATCCACCTTCACTGTTTTTTACAAATCTCACTGGCTTTGAATTCCATTCTTTGCTGTCAAAAAAAGTTGAATATTGATCGACAAAAAAATCATGTCGATCTGGGCCAGACCACATGATGCCAACCAATATGTTGTCAGCAGTGGTTTGTTTCAAAGATTCAGTGACCTGATAGATTACCTGTCTGCTGATCAGTCCATTTCCTTGACTGCTGAGACCAGTGCTGATATGATGATAGTCGGGCAATTCAGCTGAGAGATGAAGAGGCCATGTTTTAATCCACGGACTCTTACATTCACTAAAACTGCATCCACTGGTTATCAACGTTTTCATTTAAACTTTAACCAAAAAAATGTTTGATTGGGTTCGCTAAGCCTGGCCATGATTCGATACCGGTGTCCATAATTGTGGTAATCCACTTGTCGAATCCAGTAAGGTGATTCCACAGCATGAGCCATTACAAACTGGCCTGCTTCACTTTCTTGCCATTCCCAAATTGGTTGTGCCGCATACAAGTCTGGATCTTCTACATCGCCCATGGTGAACTCATACACACAGATATCACTAAAGCGCACTACCTGGTCTTCGATGATCTTGTATTCTTCAGCCTGCCAGTGCGCATAGTTTTCAAAGTTGTTGCTTGTTGTTGACATGCAACATTGTAGCAGATTATTCTACCAATGTCGATGCCATTGGGAAGATGGCTGCAATAGCTTCAGCACAGGCTCGGGCAACTTCTTGATGTTCTTTTTGTGTGCCGTTGGCACTGCGCAATTCAATAAAGTGAATCCATGAGCGCAAGGTGCCATTCATATACAAGCGACTTTCAATCATGCCTTCGGGCAACACAGCACGAGCCTGTTCCTTGGCAATACCATTGGTAATGGCCCAGTTGTAGGCTTCGATGGCTGCCATTTTCACACGTTGTTGAGCACGTTCCCAGCCCATGGCCAGGTTGCGTGACTGCGGTGTGTCTGCAACGAGTTCTATGCTGTTTTGTCTATTTGTGGGGTCTTGTAGTCGGGCTTCGCGTAGTACAAATTCAAGATCCTTTGTTGGGTCAGCATAACGTTGCGAAAACTCTTGGAAACTGAAACTTCGGTGTCGGAGCATTTGCCGCGCAATATCTCTTGTCGTCGTAATTTCCAGGCAAGCTGAAACCATTTCGAGGGGACTCCAGTGCTGGTGCTTGACCAAATACCGGATGAGTTTCTCACTAGTGTCTGTATTGAATTGGTTAATGGGATTGCTGACACGGGCGCAGTACGCAATGAGTTCCTGTGCATCGCCAATGCCTTGAGTTGCAAATTCCTGGGTAGGTTGACTATAGCTGAGTAGTTTAACATTCATTTGGTAAAATTGATTTTTTTAAGAATTGGATCATTAGGGAAATTATTTTTTAAAGTTTCAAGAGCATTCACTCGCCACTCTAACAATTTAAAATTTAACATCCACGGAAAAATTGCATGAACAACACTGCCCAATGCTAAAAAAAGTAATTTGCCAGCTTCTGCCATTGACAATACAAAATGCCAAAAGTAATTCAAAACTAAATTACTTTTTTGTCTGCCAGCATATTCTGAAGCCTGTTGTAGGTGCTGAGAATTAAACCAAATCATAAGTCTTTGAGTAGTTTGTCTGTTTCAGGTTGTACAATTGTGGCGATAGCACCAACGTCAAGAATAAAATCAACATCACGCACTGCTTCGCCTAAGTCGGACAAGGTTCTTGTCATCACAGTTTCGATTTCTTCAATGTCAAGTCCTTGTCGTCGTAGTAGATCAAGATTGATGGTGCGTTGCCGCTTGCCATGTAACTTGACTATGACTTTTTTGATACACTCAAGTGGAACGTCTGTGATGTCTACATCATCAATGATGTGTTCCCAGCGTTCCAAGAACTCATCACTGAATTGCATCAGCCGCTGCCTTCTTGCGACTGCGTGTTTTGGCAGCAGGTTCAACGGCAGTGGCCACAGGTGCAGATCGAGAAGTTTTCATGTTCACAGCAGGAAACATCTTTTGTGCTTCTTTTTTCATTCTGGCCGCTTCGGCAACCAGGCCCTTGGCGTCTAGTTCCATGCGCTTGGCTTGTGCCAGCATATTGGCTGCAAGTGATTGATCATCCAATGCACCACCAGCAGGGGCTGCCAAGGGTGCCACCAGTGCTTCAGCTTCACTCATGCGACCTTCTTTGAATGCTTTCTCTGCTTTGCGTTTGGTAGCAGGATCAACAATGCCGGCGCTGGCATCCAGTTGTTGCATGCGTTTCAATGCGTCGGCACCTGATTCCATTTCTTTCACAATGCGATTGAGTTCGTCCAGCTTGACGTTGCTCTGTGCAGTGGGTGTGACAATCACTTGGTTGGTTTGAATTTTTTTCAGCATGCCTTCATTGTGCAAGGCTTGGAGAATAACTCTACCATCAGGCAACAGGTTACGATGCAATACATCGGCCAAGTTGGGTGAAGCCTGTCCTGGTGCTGACTCTAAGATATTCATAATGGTGTTATGAAAGTGAGTGGGCAATGTCTCAGGATAGATTACCAAGCACATGTGTTCTTCGCCTGGCAGTTCTCTAAATATGATTGCAACCTTGCGGTCACCGTGTCGTCCGATGTGTTTCAACATTGTCATTCTCCTTGTGTGGGTTCAGCTGGTTGTTGTGCTTCAGCCTGTTGTGCCAATTGTGCTTGAGTAGCTGTTAAGAACGCATCCAGTTTGTCATAGATGCTGCCTACAGTGCTCATTTCATTGGCACGAAAAGCGCCACGTGCAGTAGCGGCTTCAATTAAGTTTTTGAGTGATGCCATATCGGCTAGGGTAAGTGATACATTTTCCATACAAATATTTAAGGCAGAGATTTGTCAGCGTAATATTTTATGGTGCATTTTGGAAGAATTCCTCAGCTCGAGTCTGTGCTTCTTCTTGAGTCAGTGCCCATACAGTGACCATGGCCACACTGCCTGCAATTTCCATATCAAACGGCACAGCGCCTGTGAACCTAAATTCTTCAGGAACAGGCACTCGCACCACAAACTGTCGCAGTCCTTTGATACGGTCCAGTACCTTTCGTATAGGTTCAGTCACGTTTGCGCCAATCTCTACGTGCAATGCGAGCTTCTTCCACAATGCTGATCAGTAATGGCCACACATACGGAGCTGCCAATCCTGCTACAAAACCATAAAAGAACCATTCAAATTGGATCACAGTACTCGTCCCATGACAGCATACATCAATGGGTCCATCAAGTGATCGTATGCTTGTCCTTGTCTGCGCAGGTAGTAGATCTGTTCTACAATGTTTCGGGCATCACCTGCCTCTTCCACAGGCAATGCGCCACGACTTTCAAGTTCATCTAAGAGATCGTTGGTGTCAAAATCTACTAAATCTACATCAACTTCTACTTCAGTGTACACTGTTGGCATTTAAAACTCCTTCATGCGCTTAACGTCTTTGTGCTTGACAATGAGCATAGTTTTTACTATACCTTCGTATTTAATGGGCAAATCCAAGTGTATGCTAATCCTGGGTCCCTCCACCGGACTGATCAAGGTATCATTGCCCACAGTGCCCGCAAAAGGAATATCATTCCAGTAGCCAAACACCCTGTCGCCTATCAAGTATTCAGGCCGGTATCCTATGCGTTCAAAGTATTCAGTCTGATTGCCCACTTACTGTTGCTCCACGCAAAACAAATGCGCTTCTAGACCTCGTCCTTTTAAAATTTTAGCAAGGTCACGGCATTCTTGATATGTCTGAACCTGCGCCAGCCGAGTAAACTTTAACTCAGCAGGCGTTGAGTCCATTACTATTGCAATAATCAACGCCCACATGTTACTTCCCTGTGTTAATCATCAACTTGCTGGGATCACCTAACATGGTGTTGGGCAAGTTGCCATCCCACTTTTGAATCCATTGCAGTTGAACATAGTTCTGTCCACCATTGCTTTGAATAGCCTGTGCTTGGATACTGATGGCTTCGGCTTCACCTTTGGCCTGTGCCACACGACTTGCGGCTTCTACTTTGATGCGTTCAAGATCTTGTTCGGCCTTGAGTTTGTTCTGTGTGGCAATGACCTTGCTTTCAATGGCCTTTTGATAGTCTGCAGAGAAGCCAAAGTTAACTAGACTCACACCTGACACATCAATATTGAACGGTGCCATTTTACTACGCAAGTGTTCAGTGATAGCCAAACTAACTTCATCACGTTTGGTAATCAATTCTTCACTGGTGTAATGACCAGTAACTGACTTGAACGCCTCATTGATGCCAGGACCAAGAACCTTGTCATCTACATTAAGACCAAACTCTTTGTAGATATGAGGAACTTTACTTGCGTTTAGACGATAGTTAACAACGATATCGGTATGCACTTGTTGTAAATCTTTTGTGCCCGCTGACGCACCTTTGAGTTCGGCTTTTTGCAAACGCACATCCACATCCTTGATGCTACTCAGCGGATTAACAAAGTGAACACCTTCACTGAGTGGAGTCATGTTGACTTCACCGAATGTAACCTGCACACCTGTGTGTCCTGCTGAAATGATTGTGAATGAACCCACTACAATGGTTGCCAAGAGCACTGCCACGCCTGCTGCCAAACCTGCAAACCAGCGTTGAAAAAACCACACCACACTGACTGCTACTGCAAAGCCAATGAACAAACCTGTCATAACTGTTCCCATACTTGCTCCTTTAAAAAATTAAACTTTGACTCTTAACGATGCTACACCTGTCATTGGGCATTCTCCAGATAATGCAGCCGTATGACCTTTGGGACAAACATCCCGGATTCGATCAACCCCGCACTGGGAGCAAACCCAACCTGGCTTTTGTTCTGCCAACTGTTTTTCTATCTGATCAATGGCTGTGTCAAGCATGGCAGTTGTAATTTCGTTGGGATTCATTCCAAAATGTAGTTTAATTAAATCTACACCCTGGCCACGACTGATCATGTCACGCAACATGGGATTCAATGCTCGGCAACATTCCCGAATAATCAACTCAGCGAACACATTGGAGAGTCGTGTCATTTGTTCATGACTCAACTGGGTCCATGTTTCAGGCACCGCTTGATCCAATGCCTTGTCAAGTAGTTTTTTGATATGTTCATTCATTCTGGCACTCCTCAATCTTCACTGGCTTCGTCATAGTAGGCATGTGTGCCCCAGGGTGGAACAATGGTTGTTGTACCATGCAAGATCCAAGTGGTGTCACAGTATTCAGCGTCACCCCAAGAACCAAACGGGTAGCCGTCTGTGAACACAATCAGTCGGCGTGGTGTGATTTCTTCTTCCTTCAAGTAAGTAAAGATACAATCAAAATCAGTACCACCACCACCTTTGACTTCGTAGTCAATCATGCTGTCAAGATTGTCCGAATCATATTGTGCAGGATTGTATGCTTCAGTATCAAACGTCACTACATGGATTTTGTATGCAGGGAACGAGTCCATGATGCCCTGGATCTCACTCAAGAAGTCCTTTAACATGGATTCCGAGATTGAACCAGATGCATCCAACATCACTGCATTATCAATCATTTCGTCGGGCTTTTGGCCCGGCATCACAGCATCCATGTGCCAACCTTTGCGGCTGGCCCGCATCCAGGTGTAGTCGGCCTTGATGGTGCTCTCCAAGTTCATGCGCAACAATTCACGCCAGTTCAATTGTGGCTCTGTCAGTTGTTGGATTAAACGCTTGACGCCTGCGGGCAAGTTGCCAGCACCATCCACAGTGGCCGCAGCCGCCAACATGGCTTCTTTGATCTCGTCCTTGATAGCCTGCTTGTCCTCGGCGCTTAACTTGGGACGACCCTTGCCTTCACCGTCCTCATCGCCATCACCTTCACCATCCAAGTGCTCGTCAATCATTTGGTCCAGCAATGAGCCAATGTCGATCTTGTCTGCTTTTTCATACAGTTGATCATACACTTCTTCCGAACTCATGCCGTCATACTTGCGATCATACAGGCAAGGCACTGATGTGATCTTTTCACCCACGTTGTGTTTGACCAAGTCACCGTTCACACAATAGTCGTTAGCAATGTTCCACAACTGTGGGTCACGATCACCGCGGCGTCCAAAGTGATCATACACACAATGCAACACTTCGTGTCCAAACAAAAACTCAATTTCTTTGGGACGCAACATTTCAATGAAGCGAGTGTTGTAGTAAAAATTACGGCCGTCTGTTGCGGCAGTAGGACACCAGTCATCTGCATTGATCAGTTTGAGCCGTGTTGCAAGGTTGCCAAAAAATGACGCC
>Ga0114968_10002074_pt1 | contig 15439 bp, 5 predicted proteins | sample M_130807_EF_Meta_FD_87020 | JGI IMG/M metagenome (GOLD analysis project Ga0114968, IMG submission 87020) | Freshwater microbial communities from Lake Montjoie, Canada to study carbon cycling - M_130807_EF_MetaG | ecosystem: Environmental > Aquatic > Freshwater > Lake | place: Lake Montjoie...
TAACTATATTAGCTTCTTATTTCCTATTAAATCAAAAATTAACATATAGACAAATCTTTGGATATATATTCATAATTATAGGAATTTATTTTTTGTTATATAAGATTTCATAATTTTATCCTTGAATTTAGCATCTTTTAATTTTAAACATATTTCTTTATCTTCGGCAACATTCATAAATAATTCAAATATTTCCTCGCTAATTGCTATCCTAATTTTTTCAATATTCGTTTTTTTATCCTTGAAATATAAAAAAACTACTCGCGAAACATCATTTTCATTTAAACCATTTTTAACAACTTCTTTAATTAAATCATTCATTATTTCCCTTATTTAGAAATAGAAAAATTATATAAAATTAGAATAAATGTTAATTCCTTTTTATATTCTTATAATGGAGGGAATAATTCCCATATTAATTAAATTATATTTAACCATTATCCCTTATAGTATAATACTCTTATTATCTGAACTTATAGGTCTTTTATTTATAACAAGTTATGTTTTATTCTTCAAATATGACGATATTAAAGAAGCCTATACAAATATTAATTTTAAAATAATAACTCTTCTAATTTTCATATCTTTCTTTGGAACATTTTTAGTAAGAATATTATTTATTAAAACCATAAATGATGTTAATAATATAAATTTATTTATAATAATAATATCTCTATATCCTATTATAACTATATTAGCTTCTTATTTCATATTAAATCAAAAATTAACATATAAACAAATCTTAGGATATATATTAGTAATTATCGGGATTTACTTTTTATTATATAATAATTTGAAATAAATAATGAAATTAATTTAAAATGTTTTTTAGAAATCTTTTTTCCTGATGATGTTTTCAAATGTTTTCTTATCTTCTTTGTTCTATCCCTCATATTCTCAATAATATCATCAAATGAAGGTTTATCACTATTTATAACATTATAGGAAATATATCGCATAATCCCGATAGCACCTAAACTATTTATCCTATCTGCATCTTTAATAATATCCAATTTCTTATTTATCCTATTGTCTTCCTTTGATAATGATACATTTGAAGCAATTTCAATAATTTCCTTTTTATCATTTTTCCCCAATTTCTTGAATTTTTTTAGGAAATTTCTTAATATCATCTTTTGATTATTATTCGTATATTTATGGTCTCCTATGTCATGTAATAAAGCACCCATGCGAATTTGAAATAAATCCTTTGTTTTCCATATTCCTTCTTTTTTCGCTATTTTTAATGATAATTTAACAACCAATTTAATATGTATATAATCATGACTAATATCATTTAAATTTGTCATATATTCCTTAACAAATTCTTTTGTCTTCTTTAATATATATAATTGATTTTTTGTGAAACTCATTAATTTTTATGAAATTTATAAATATTAAATCAATTTTTATTTAATTTTTAATAATAAGATATGTCTATTATAAATGATGCTATTTATATATCTCATACAAATAATTATACTTCAAATTCCAATTTTGGTCTTAAAATAAGTGGTAAAGGATTATATGATTTCTTTCAATTTGATAATAATTATAATCCTCATGGAATTGGATTTCAATTAATAAGTAATCTTGATAATAATCGAGAAATTGCCTTCGTAGATACATCAAATTCCAATAATCCTTCCTTAAATTTCAACTTTCAACCTTCGCAAATTTCCATCAAATCCCAAAATATTATTAATATCAATTCTAATATTTTTATAACCTCTAATAATCGTATTGGTATTGGAACTATTAATCCTCAATCATCTCTCCATATCTATTCTTCTAATGATACCTCTCTCCTAATTACTAATGATTTCCCAAATAAAGTTAGTATTTCTAAAATTGGTTCAAATGTAAATATAAGTAATTTTAATGGTTATATAGGAATAGGCACTACCAATCCACAGAATTTTCTCGATATTCGTGGTAATGTTATCCTCCCTTATTCAAAATTAGGTATTGGAACTACTAATCCCCGTTCTAATTTAGATGTAGTCGGTAATTGTCTAATAACCTCTAATCTAAATTTAAGTAATCTTATTCTCAATGGTAAGATATATAATGGCGATGGAACACCATTCTTAAATAGTCAGTGGTCAAATGTCTATGATTTCCAAAATAATTCATCTAATATCACCTTTAATTTTGGAAATGTTGGAATAGGAACCACTAATCCTAAGAATTTATTAGATGTATCCGGTAGAATTGGTTGTTTAGATATTAATATAGGTGGGACGATTTTAACAAAAACTATTGTTGATGGTCTTGGAACTTCGGCAGATATCATTAATACAGGAATTCTTAAAGTTTCCTATGGTGGAACTGGTTGTAATCTTTTGAATTCTAATCAACTTCTTATTGGAAATGGTTCAAATCCAATTATCCAAACATCAAATCTTATTTGGAGTAATAATTCATTTCTAATAGGTGGTGATATCTATGTGAATTCTAATTGTTATGTGAATTGTAATATGATTATTAATGGAAAAATAGGAATTGGAACTACAAATCCACTAAATTCCATTGATATCTATTCAGGTAGTAATGATATCACTACTATTCGTATAGGTGATATATATCTTAATAAAAATAGTCAAAATTTTATTATAAGTAATAGTCTTCCTAATGGGAAAATTAATATAGGAAATATGACTTTTAATTCTAATGGATTTATTGGAATTGGAACTACTAATCCAATATCTAATTTAGACGTCCTTGGAGATGTTAATATTATAGGTTTTTTAAATATGAATAATAGTAATATAAGTAATGCTAATATTATCAATACTAAGGTTTTGAATATTAGTAATATCGTTATTGATAATCTTGGAACATTCCTTAAAAAAGATGGAACCCCTTTTTATGCGAGTAGATGGAGTAATAATAATAATAATAACATCTATTTTAATTCGGGTTTTGTAGGAATAGGCACAACAAATCCTCAATCAAATCTTGATATCCTTGGGAATGTAAATATTAATGGAATTCTTAATATGAGTAATTCTAATATCAGTAATGCTAATATTATTAATACTAAGGTTTTAAATGTTAGTAATATTATTGTCGAAAATACAGGAACCTTTTTTAGAAAAGATGGAAGCCCATTTTATGCGAGTAGATGGAGTTCAAATAGTAATAATAATATCTATTATAATCTAGGGTTTGTAGGAATAGGCACAACTAATCCACAATCACCATTAGATGTTATAGGAAATGTAAGTATTAAAGGAATTTTGAATATGAATAATTCAAATATTAGTAATGCCCTTTATGTAAATACAAAAACTTTAAGTATTAGTAATATAATTCTTGAAAATACGGGACTTTTAACGAGAGCTGATGGAACTACGATTGGTTCATCGCCATTTATCGTAAGTTCAACAAATGATAATAATATTTATTATATGGGAAATATTGGAATAGGAACAACTAATCCAATAGCAAATTTAGATGTCGTTGGTAATATTAATGTAAGTGGAAATTTCAAATATCTTAATTCAAATATCTTTCAATTTTCATCTAATTTTGATACAACTCCTTTCTCATCTAATTTAATCCCGAATAATTCCAATTATATTAATTTTATTGGAAATGTTGGAATAGGCAATACTATCACGAATTCTAATTTCTTCCTTTATGGTAATTCATATATTCGTGGAACTCAATATATTCAACCAAATAAAGATGGTTCAGCTATGGTTTTTTATTTCAATAGTAATAATAATATTCCTCAATATGTAAATAATAATTATGATATATTTTTTAAACTTGGTTCAATTAGTTCAAATGTTGTTAATCCATTCTTATCTGTTTATAATAGATATCAAACACCTACTTCATATAATTCAGCTGTTAAAATAGAAAGTTCAAGTGGAACATCTGTATTAATTGATAGTGGTGCTAATGATGGTATTGGTAGAATTAGTTTCACTGCTAATAATTTTGAAACAATGAATATGAATTCAAGTATAGTTAATATTAATAATTGTTTGGATATTACTGGCAATTCTGGAACTATTACTTCTGCCGGTGGAGCTTATTTTACAACTGGACTGAATTCGGCGATTTTAACGAATAGTTCGACAGATAATGTCGTATTTTCTTTAAAAACTAGTGATAATATTATTTGTGGTAGAAATAGTTATGCTCTTAGTGATATTAGAATTAAGAAAAATATATGTGATATAGATGATAATGGAGCATTATTGAAAATTATGAAGATAGAACCGAAAACATATAATTATATTGATACGGTTCAAAGGGGTTCTTCGAATGTTTATGGATTTATCGCACAACAAATAAGAGAAGTTATTCCAGAAGCAGTAGAATTAACATCAAAATTTGTTCCAAATATTTATAAATTAGTTAATATTAATATTAATAAATTCGTATTAGATGATATAAGTTTTTTAAATATAGGAGATATTCTACAAATATATACATTAAATTCGGTTATTGAAACTAATATAATTCAAATTAATAATAATGAGATAATGATTGATAAAAATATTTATGATAATGAAATATTTGTATATGGAAAATTTGTAAAAGATTTTCATATATTAGATAAAAGTTATTTATATACATTAAATATATGTGCTACACAACAAATTTATAAAGATATTTGTTTATTATCATCTAATCTTGATTATAAAACCGCAGTAATACGATAATATTTTTTATTTTTTTAATTATTAAAGAATGGAATTTAGAAATGATAATTTTAATTTAAATAAAAAAGGGGTTAGTTTAAAATTCACTGGAAGAAGTATTAATGATATTAATGTTAATAATTCTAATGGAATAGGTATTCAATTAATTAATAATCAAGTTAATAATAGAGAATTTGCTTTTATAGATACTTATAATGTTGATAATGACTTTTATTCGAAACTTAAAATTGGTTTTAATAATTCCACGATAAATATTAGGAATTTAAATGAAATTAATCAAATCCAAAGTCTTAATTTTAATAATAGTTTGACTATTACTAATTATGTCGGAATTGGTTCTACGACACCTAAATCTCTTCTTGATGTAGCTGGTAGAATTTCATGTTATGATATTAATATTGGTGGAATAATCTTGAATAAGGATTATTTATTAAATATTAGTGGTTCAGTTGATAATATCACTTCTGGAATTTTAAAAATAGCTAATGGAGGAACTGGTGCTTCATCTTTTAAAAGTGATCAATTATTATTTGGTAATTTTCAACAATCTCCCAATCTCGTTTGGAAAGAAGAAAAAAGAAGATTGGGAATTGGTTTAACAGACCCTTTATATAATATAGATGTTAATGGAGGTATCAATGCGTTTTCTTATAAAATTCTTGGAAATGATATTAATAATATTTTCATAAAACCGAATGATTTATTATTATCATCTAATGAAGTTTATAATAATTGTTATAATACAAGTATTATAAGTTGTAAAAATTATGCTGATAATGTTAGTGCGGATTTAATTTATAGATTTAATCAAACGGTTAGTGATTGGACAAGTTATGGACCCGAAATTGTTTATGTAAATACGAGAGTTGGTATTGGAACTAATTCGCCATTAACAAGTTTAGATGTAGTAGGTGATATTAATTTCACGGGAAATTTAAGAAATAATGGTTCTATTTTTAAGAATTTTAGTGGAGATTATAATGATTTAACGAATACTCCTTTAAAAACTTGGGCTTTAAGTAATGGTCTTCTCTATAATCTTAATACTACTAATGTTGGAATTGGAACAAGTAATCCGCTTTCAAAATTAGATGTTAATGGTGATATTAATTTCTCAGGAAGTTTAAGGAAAAATGGTAATATTATAAATTTTTTTAGTGGTGATTATAATGATTTAACTAATCGTCCAAATTTTTCGAAGATAGCCTATTCAGGTTCTTATTATGATATTACAGAAGCTCCAATGATATTTAGTGGAAGTTATAATGATTTAATTAATGTTCCTTCTTTCTTCCCTACTAATTGGTCATGTAATGTCTCAAATCTTCCCGCATATTTCCCCGCTGATTGGGGAACTACTGTTAAAAATAAACCGAAATATTTTAAAACTGATTGGAATACAACTGTCGATAATATACCTTTGACATTTAATACAAATTGGAATTCTAATATTATTAATAAACCTACTTATTTTCCTACTGATTGGGAAACTACTATTTTTAATAAACCTGATACATTTAATTGTGATTGGAATTCTAATATCCTTAATAAACCGACATTTGCTGATGTTGCTTTCACTGGAAAATATAGTGATATTAGGAATAAACCTTTTATATTTAGTGGATTATATAGGGAATTGAGAGGAAAACCTAATTTTGCTACTGTTACTTATACAGGAAATTATTTTGATTTAAATAATCTTCCAAAATTATTCACTGGTGATTATTCGACTTTATCAAATATTCCAAGATATTTTCAAACAGATTGGAATACAACTATCACAAATATTCCAACATTTTCAAAAGTTGCTACAACTGGTAATTATTATGATTTAATTAATTGTCCAATTGATAATTGGTCTGAAAATGGCGACCATATTTTTAATTGTAATATTGGTAATGTGGGTATTGGAACATCTAATCCAAATTATAAATTAGATATTAGAGGAACTTTTAATATTGATGGTGTTTTTAAAATAGATGGTGTTAAAGGAGCATTATTAAAAAATAGTCCATGGGGAGCTTATTTTGCTGAAGATTATGTTGTAGGTTCAAATATTCTTCCGGATAGTTCAGGTAATGGGAGACATGCTACAACATCAGCAAATATTACTAAAACTACTGCTAGTGGTAATGGAGCAATTGGAGCAATTACATATATAAGTGGCGGAACAACAGCAAAAATTACTTGGCCAGACGGAAGTATTCCTACTGGTTTTACAATATTAAGTTTAACAAGATATAATGGAACTAGTAAAAATCAAATTTTAAAAGATAAGAATTCTTATTCTTATTATGGTCATGAATATCAAAAAAGAGGAGTTTTTAGATATATGAATAATATAATGACACGATCTACAAATGTTGGAATTATCGATAATTGGTTATGTTCTACTTTTAAAACTTATGGTACATGGCCAAATAATATAATTATAGATGGTAGTGGTATAGCTAATATTCAAGGCTTTGCTCTTGATCCTGGACAATTATTTATAAATAATGATACAAATGTTGCTAGTGATTGGGCATTTGGTTGTGTTATAATATGGGATAAGATTTTATCAGATGCGGATATGTTAGAATTAAATACAATTTTACAAAATAATTTAAGAGACGGCGGTTCAACAAAATCTTTATTTATTGATAATAATTATAAAATCAGTTTTAATGCTGATACATATTTTAATTGTAATATTTATGTTAATAATTCAAATATTAGTAATATTTATGTTAATAAAAATGATTTTATTAGAACTTCTAATTGGGTAATTGATACAAATAATATCTATAATGTTAATACAGGTTCCGTTGGTATAGGAACTACTAATCCTTCATCATCTTATAAATTAGATGTTAATGGTATTATAAATAGCATAGGATATAATATTTCATCTGTAAATGGTGGTATTCGTTGGTCTGCTTATGGTGATACTGGTATAAATTGTGCGAATGCTAATGGTGATTTTTCACCATTGGCATTAAATGGTGATATGGTTATTAAAACTCAAGATGCTAATAGATTAATATTACAAAATGGAACAATGTTTGTTTATAATAATAGGATTGGGATAGGAATTAATGACCCATCATCTCTTCTTCATCTTCATGCGTCATCTGGAGATATTCAGCTTTCTTTAACTGATGGTTCAACAGGTATAGGAACAACTGATGGATTTGCTATAATAAAAACTTCAACTGGCGAAGGAAAAATATGGAATTATGAAAATTCTCCATTGAGATTTGGAACTAATAATTCTGAAAAGATGTGTATATTAACAAGTGGAAATGTTGGAATTGGAACTATTAATCCAAGTTCTCTTTTACAACTTCACAACACATCAGCAACAAGCACTGAAATTAAGATATTATTAACGGATGGTTCAACAGGAGCATTATCAAATAATGGATTTGCTATATATAAATCATCTACTAATGATGGAAATATTTGGAATTATATGAATAATGCTTTACGTTTTGGAACAAATAATGCTGAAAGGATGTGTATTTCATCAAATGGAAATGTTGGAATAGGAACTGATAATCCTAATTCTCTTCTTCATCTTAATAATACTGCTAATACAGAAATTAAGATTTCTTTAACTGATGCTACAACTGGTTTTCAAGCAACTGATGGATTTGCTATATTAAAAACTTCAACTGGCGAAGGAAGAATATGGAATTATGAAAATTTTCCATTGAGATTTGGAACAAGTAATTCTGAAAAGATGTGTATATTAGAAACTGGAAATATTGGTATTGGAACTAATAATCCTACATCTCTTCTTCAATTATATAATACAGGAACTTCTGAAATTAAGATTTCTTTAACAGATGCTTCAACAGGTTTTCAAGCAAATGATGGATTTTCTATATATAAATCATCCGCTAATGATGGATATATTTGGAATTATGAAAATAATGCTTTACGTTTTGGAACAAATAATGCTGAAAGGATGTGTATATCATCTAATGGAAATATTGGTGTTGGAACTAATAATCCAAATTCTCTTCTTCATCTTAATACAACATCTGGAGATATACAGCTTTCTTTAACTGATGCTACAAGTGGTTTTCAAGCAACTGATGGATTTGCTATAATAAAAACTTCGACTGGCGAAGGAAAAATATGGAATTATGAAAATTCTCCATTGAGATTTGGAACTAGTAATTCTGAAAAGATGTGTATATTAGAAACTGGAAATATTGGTATAGGAACTATTAATCCTACATCTATTCTTCAATTATATAATACAGGAACTTCTGAAATTAAGATATTATTAACAGACGGTTCAACAGGAGCATTATCAAATAATGGATTTGCTATATATAAATCAACTACTAATGATGGCTATATTTGGAATTATACGAATAATACTTTACGTTTCGGAACAAATAATGCTGAAAGGATGTGTATATTAGCAAATGGAAATGTTGGAATTAATTCCTTATCACCTCAAAATGCGTTAGATGTAGTTGGAACAATTAAAGCAACAAATTTTAGTGGCGATGGTTCATTATTAACTAATTTAAGTATTGCTAATATTTCATCTGGTATAGTTCCTGTAAATCGTGGAGGAATAGGAACTAATAATTTGGCAACTCAGCAAATTTTAATAGGCAATACGACAAATGCTATAACACAATCACCTCTTTTAATTTGGGATAGTTCTAAAAATAATTTAGGAATTGGTACAACAATAACATGTAATTTATATAAATTACATGTTAATGGAAATATTTATGGAAATTATTTATATGGTGATGGTACAAATATAACTAATTTGAATGCAAATAATATAACAAGTAGCGTATTACCTGTAAGTAGAGGTGGAATAGGTACTACAACTTTAGCTAATGGACAAATATTAATAGGAAATGGAACATCAATTCTTCAAACATCTAATCTATTTTGGGATAATGCCAATAATAAATTAGGTATTAATAATAATAATCCTCAATGTAATTTAGATGTATCAGGAACTATAAGAGGAACAACTATATATGGTGATGGTGCTAATATAACTAATTTAAATGCTAATAATATAACAACAGGTATATTACCTATAAGTAGAGGTGGAATAGGAACAACAACATTAGAAACAAAACAAATATTAGTAGGAAATGGAACATCAATTCTTCAAACACCAAATCTTATATGGGATATTACATCTAATCGATTAGGTATTGGTTCGACAATACCTCAATCAACATTGGATATTACAGGAAATGTTAATATAAATGGAGATACATTAATTTTAAGTAATAATTCAGTAACAAATACAATTTTTTATATTCAAAATACATCTACATTAGCATCAGCAACTACAAATCTATGGCTTCAAAATAATATAGGATATGCATCTGGAATTAATATATATTCTGGTAATAACATTACTACTACACCATATACTAAAAGAAGTGCTATGGAAATTATTAATAATTATGGTGATATTTTAATAAGTGCTGGAAGCGTTGAAAATACACAAGGTAAATCATTTATTCATATGAATTCAAGAACATCAAAAATTGGAATTAATAAATATAATGCTGGTTATACACTTGATATTAATGGTGATATTAATTTTACAGGTAATATATATTTAAATGATAGAATTTATAATACTTCAACAACTTCATCTCAATGGACTTCTACTAGTACAAGTATTTGGTATATGTCAGGAAATGTAGGAATTGGTTCATCAAGACCAAATTATACATTAGATGTTACAGGTGTTATTAAATGTAATAAATTAATAATTGGTTCAACTTATATTACTGATAATTTATTGGTATTGAATAATACCAATAATATTGTTTATTCAAAGATTTCTTTTATTAACTATACAACAGTTAGTTCATCCACATTTAATGCGGATATATCATGTAATGGTAATTTAATGTTATTTACTATAAATGCTGAATCACTTGATATTAATAATGGATTTTTATTTACAGGTAATTGTCCATTTGTAGGTATAGGAACAGACCCAGAAAGAGGATTACCATTAAAAGTATCAGCCGGTACTAAAAATATTAATATTACTGCTTATTATATAACAACAAATACTAATATTCAAAATTCAACATCTACTTGGAATAATATTTCAGCTTATTTTGATAGTCATATATTAATAAATGGCGATGTTATAATTACAAGTGATAGTCGTATTAAAAAAGATATTAATAATATTAATTCATATTTTGCTCTTAATTTAATTAGTAAAATTAAACCAAAATCTTTTAAATTTATTGATTTTATTGAAAAGGGAACTGATAATAATTATGGTTTTATAGCACAAGATGTTAAAGAACTTATTCCAGAAGCTGTTGGATTAAGAAAAGAATATATTCCTAATATTATGAAAATTTTTAATTGTAATGATGATATTATCGAAACTAATGAAGATTTAAATTTAGATGATAATATTCAAATTATTGATAAAGAAAATAAAAAACAAAATTATAAAATAATTGAAAAAACTTCAAATTATATTAAAGTTGATAAAAAAATAGAAGATGATAAATGTTTTATTTATGGAAAAGAAGTTGAAGATTTTCATATTTTAGATAAAAATTTAATATATACTTTGAATGTTTCGGCAACACAAGAATTAAATAAAAGAATTGAAGAATTAGATAGAATTATCAAAGAAAAGGAAATAAAAGTAAAAGAATTGGAAGAATTAATATTAGCGAAGAAATAGCATTATTTATTGTTTATTTATTATTAAAGATGGAACTTAATAATGATTTGAAAATATCTGGAAAAGGCATTTATAATATAATTAATGATGATAATATTTATACTAATCAAGGAATTATTTTTAATAGTAATCAAGGATTTTCTATTAATGCTGATAGTAATTATTTAAATATTGCTATTAATCCTAATTCTATTGATTTTAATTATAATAAACAACTATTATTTAATAATGTCTTAAATTTATCTTCTAATTCTAATATTGGTGTTGGTATAGGTATATTAAATCCCCAAAATTCTCTCGATGTCGCTGGTTCTATATCATGTATTGATATTAGTATGAGTAATACAATATTTAATAAAGATATTATTAAAAATATTGGATTTTCTGCTATAAATTTAACAACTGGAATTTTAAAAATTAATAATGGAGGAACAAGTTCTAATTTTTATAATCAACAACAAGTCTTTTATGGAAATGTAAAACAATCATCATCTTTTATTTGGAATGATAAATTAGGCGTTAATTTAGATAATCCCGTGGAAACTCTTGATATTTCTGGTGATATGAATGCTAATTATTATAGAATTAATGGAAATGATATTAAAAATATATTTGTTAGTGATTTTTCAATAACTTCAAATGAATGTTTAAAAAATACTTCAAATCTCATTTTTAAAAATTCTTTCAATTATACGAATAATATTAGAGATAATATTATCAATTTTATCGATTCGAGAACAGTTGATTGGGTTAAAAAAGGATTTAATATTAATTATATTAATTCATATGTTGGTATTGGACTAACTAATCCAACGTCAAGACTTGATATTATTGGTGATATTAATTTAACAGGAGATTTAAGAAATAATGGAGTTCTAATAAATCTTTTTGATGGTAATTATAAAAATTTGATAAATAGTCCAGGCTACACATGGGATTTAAGTAATGATAATTTATATAATCTAAATTTGGGAGCGGTTGGAATTGGAACAAATAATCCAATATATTGTTTAGATGTTAATGGAGGTATTAATTTTAATACTAATTTGAGAAATAATGGAAATATTATTAATATTTTTGATGGAAATTATAATAATTTGCTTAATAAACCAATATTATCTAAATTTGCTAAATCAGGTTCATTTTATAATTTAAGTGATACGCCTTATATATTCAATGGTGTTTATTCAAAATTAACAGATATACCTAATTATTTTCCTACTAATTTTGAGACATCTATTTCAAATTTACCAAAATTTTTTAAGACTGATTGGAATACAACTTTAAATAATAAACCATATTATTTCTTAACTGACTGGAATACAACTATTAATAATAAACCATTATATTTCAATGTTGATTGGGATATTAATATTTTTGAAAAACCAGATTATTTTATATGTGATTGGAGTAATACAATTTTTAATAAACCTGATTTATTTTCTATGGATTGGTATTCTAATATTTATAATAAACCTACTTTTGATAATTTTGCTTTAACAGGAGATTTCAAAGATTTATCAGATAAACCATTTATATTTAGCGGAAATTTTAATGAATTAAGAGAAAAACCAAATTTTGCAGATGTATCATTCACTGGTAATTATAATGATTTGAGAAATCTTCCTAATTTATTTTCAGGTGATTATAATACATTATCAAATATTCCAATTTTTTTTAAAGCTGATTGGAACCGTAATATTGATAATATTCCTAATTTTTTACCAGTATCACGTTCAGGCTTATATAGTGATATAAATATTACAAATGCTCCTATTTATAATTGGGATTATAGAGGAATTAATACTTATAATTGTAATATAGGTAATATTGGTATTGGTTCTACAAATCCTTCATATAAATTAGATATTAAAGGAAATTTAAATATAAATAGTAATTTTATTATTGAAAATAATGTAAATGATGTAATTAATAATAATAAACCTTGGGGGATTTATTTAGCAGAAGATTGGGATGGTTCTACATTATTTGATATTTCTGGAAATGGAAGACATGCTATAACATCAGGAAATATAACAAAGAATATTGGTAGTGGAAATGGAGCAAATGGAAATATTACATATTTAACAGGCAATACATCATCAACTATTAATTGGCCTAATGGAAGTATTCCAGCAAATTTTACGATTTTAAGTTTAACAAGATATAATGGAGAAGCTAAACAAAGAATATTACAATCAAGTTATGAAAATTGGCTTCATGGTCATTGGGGTGGACGTAGGGGAGTGTGTTATTATGAGGGATGGAAAACAGATACTGTAAATATAGGAAATGTAGATAATTGGTTATGTTGTATTGGTGTAAATGATTATAGATATATACCTAATAATATTATTATAGATGGTGTTTCTATTGGTGGTAATAATAGTGGTACTGGTGGAGGGGCATATAAATTATCCATTAATAATAGTTTTGGCGAATATAGTGATTGGGCATTTAGTTGTGTTATAATTTGGGATTATTGCTTAACTTATGATAATTGTATTAATTTAAATACATTTATTCAAAATTATCTAAATAATGGTGGAAGTTTAAAGAAAAATATAAAAAATATTAATATTAACATTAATAATAATTGTTATTTATTAAATTATATCAATAATCCTTTTATTAATTCAAATGATTTTTATAAAACTTCAAATTGGATAAGATATAATTCTGATATTTATAATTTAAATACTGGTTCTATTGGAATTAATAAAACAAATCCTTCATCTTCATATAAATTGGATGTAAATGGGTTAATAAATACTAATTCGAGTTTGAATATGAATAATAATATTATATGGTCTTCTTATAATTCTACTTCTATAAATCTGGGTACAATATTTGATAATGTATCTATATCAGGACAAAATAATACTATTAATATACCAAGTGATAATAATAATTATAAATATGCTTATTTTTCTACATCTGGAACTTTTACTAATAATGTAAATAAGCTTTGTGATATATTAATCGTTGGTGGAGGAGGTGGTGGAGGTTCATGGCATTTTGGCGGAGGTGGTGGTGGTGGTGGAATTGTCTTTTTATCTAATTTTAATGTACCTGCTGGAACGCATAATATTACTGTTGGAAATGGTGGTATTGGAGGATTATATAGAACAGAAACAAATTCAACTAATGGTAATAATTCTTCATTTGATACTTATATTGCTTATGGTGGCGGAGGAGGAGGAGGTAGTTATGCACTCAATGGTTTAAATGGTGGTTGTGGAGGTGGTGTCGGATATCCTGGTAATTTAGCTGGTATTGGTTCGCAAGGATATAATGGAGGAGCATATGGAGATCAACCATCGTATGGAGGAGGTGGTGGAGGAATGGGTGGAAATTCTACAAATGGTATTGGTGGTATAGGTGTTTCATATAATATAACAGGAGTAAATACTTATTATTCTGGTGGTGGTGGAGGAGGATGTGATTATGGCACGAGTATTCGTAATGGTGGTCTTGGTGGAGGTGGAAATGGTGGATCAAATTTTGAACTACCAAGAAATGGGATTATTAATACTGGTGGAGGCGGAGGAGGTGTTGGAAATGATCCATATACGAGTGGTGGTAATGGTGGTTCTGGTGTAGTAATTATAAGATTTTTAATTAATCAAAATTATAAAGAAAATTTTTTACAAATAAATACAGATCCAACTAAAAAATTAATATTAAATAATAATTTAATATTAAGTTCTGGAAAAGTTGGAATTGGAATTAATAATCCTTCATCAATTCTTCATTTACATAATCCTTCTTTACAAAGTCAAGAAATTAAATTATCTTTATTAAATTCTTTTTTATTATATAAATCAACTAATAATGATGGTCTTATAATGAATACTTTAAATAATCATTTAATATATGGGACAAGTAATACTGAAAGATTAAGATTAACAAATACCGGAAGAATAGGTATTGGAACTAATAACCCTTCATCAATTCTTCATTTACATAACCCTTCTTTACAAAGTCAAGAAATAAAGATTAATTTGTCAGATGGTTCATCATCAAGTTTTATAATATATAAATCTAATACTAA
>Ga0114968_10002077_pt1 | contig 15431 bp, 13 predicted proteins | sample M_130807_EF_Meta_FD_87020 | JGI IMG/M metagenome (GOLD analysis project Ga0114968, IMG submission 87020) | Freshwater microbial communities from Lake Montjoie, Canada to study carbon cycling - M_130807_EF_MetaG | ecosystem: Environmental > Aquatic > Freshwater > Lake | place: Lake Montjoie...
TAAAGCCTGGCAACGACCTACTCTTCCGTGCCTTAAGACAAAGTACCATTGGCGCTAAAGGGCTTAACTGCCGAGTTCGGAATGGGATCGGGTGTTACTCCTTTGCAATAATCACCAGGCGTGAAGTTTATATATAATAATTATCAAACTGTAAACTTTGAAAAAAAATAAAAGGATCTATTAACAGTATAAATAAGTACTAAAATCGCACCGTTTAGAAATTAATAAGCAATAAAATGATTTTTTAATAAATACGATCGGACAAAAAACTTCTATAAGTTTTAAAGAAACCACTTTTTAGATCTGTATTAGCTGTCCATCCGTATTTCCTTGCTAAAGAAATATCCAGAATTTTTCTTGGCGTACCGTCAGGTTTGGATTTGTCAAATTTAATTTTAATATCAAGTTTGAGAGTTTTAATTATAAAATCCGCATACTCCTTAATTGTAAAATCTTTTCCTGTGCCTATATTGATTAAATTTTGTTTTATTTTTTTGTCCATAAAAAATATACAAGCGTCTGCTAAATCATCAACATAGATAAGTTCTCTTTTGGCTCTTCCTGTCCCTAATAAATTTACAATTTTTTTATTTCTTAATTTAGCCTCATGAATCTTTCTAATTAACGCAGGAAAAAAATGTGAAGACTCAAGATTGTAATTATCGCCAGGACCATAAGTGTTCGTTGGCATTAAACATTTATAATTTGTATAATATTGCAAATTATAATTCTCACACATTTTAATACCTGCAATTTTAGCAATCGCATAGGGTTCATTCGTATATTCTAATTCTCCATTCAAAAGATATTGTTCTTTTATAGGCTGCTTGCAATTCCTGGGATAAACGCAACTTGAGCCAAGAAAAATTAAATTTTTAATACCATTTAAAAAAGATCCATGGATTAAATTATTTTGAATGGCAAGATTTTCATAAATAAACTCAGCTCTATATTTGTTATTTGCTAATATTCCTCCAACACGTGCAGCCGCTACAATTACAATGTAAGGTTTTTTTTTTTTTAAAAAATTTAAAACTTTTTTTTGGTCTGTTAAATCTAATTGCCTTCTATCGACTGTTATAATGTTCTTATAACCAAAAAATTTTAATCTTCTTAAAACTGCAGAACCAACTAAACCTTTGTGCCCAGCTAAGTAAATTTTTTTATTTTTTAACATGGAAAATTTACTAATTCATTTTCTCATAAAGAATCATGTCCTTAATAAGATCCTTAACATTAAATTTTGGTTTCCATTTTAATAATTTTCTAGCTTTTGTTGAATCTCCTAATAAGTTATCAACTTCTGCTGGTCTAAAATACTTCTTATCTGTAGCAATAATTATTTTTCCTTTATCATCGTAAGCTTTTTCATTTAAGCCTCTGCCTTCCCAAAAAATTTTAATTTTAAGTTCTTTACAAACTAAATTTACAAATTGCTTTACGGTAAATTGCTTTCCAGTTGCAATAACAAAATCATCAGGTTTTTTTTGTTGTAATATTTTCCACATAGCCTCGACATAATCTTTTGCATGACCCCAATCTCTTTTAGCATACAGATTTCCTAAATAAAGTTTATCTAAATCTCCATTTTTTATCTTCCAGAGACTAGATACTATTTTTTTCGTAACAAAAGTTTCTCCTCTTACAGGACTTTCATGATTAAATAAAATTCCATTACATGCAAATATACTGTAACTTTCTCGATAATTTACAGTAATCCAATGAGCGTATAATTTTGCCGCAGCATAAGGACTCCTTGGATAAAATCTTGTTTGCTCATTCTGGAATTTACTAATAGTCTTCCCAAACATTTCGGATGTTCCGGCCTGATAATACTTAGTTTTTTTTTCTAATTTAAGAAATCTAATTGCCTCTAAAATTCTTAGTGCTCCTATCGCATCTACGTTAGCTGTATATTCTGGTATTTCAAAAGAGACACCTACGTGTGACTGAGCCGCAAGATTATAAATCTCGTTTGGTTTAACTTTATTAATTATATTTGCCACAGAAATTGAATCAGTAATATCTCCGTAATGAAGTATAAATTTTCTATTTCTATCATGAGGGTCTTGATATATGTGATCTATTCTCTTGGTATTTAAAGACGACGATCTTCTTTTGACACCGTGTACGATGTAATTTTTTTTTAAAAGAAATTCCGATAAATAAGCACCATCTTGACCAGTAACTCCAAATATTAAAGCGATTTTTTTCATTTTATAAAGTTATACTTAATTATTGCAAATATAGCTTTAAAACCATCTAAAAAAGATATTTTTTTTCCTTCTTTATGTGTTCTGCCATAATAATTAATTGGAACCTCATAAATCTTAATGCCGAGTTTAGAGATTTTGGCGGTAATCTCAGGACAAAAATTAAAGCCATCTTCTTTAAGATTAAATTCTGATAGAATTTTTTTATAAAAAACTTTGTAGCAAGTGTGAGCATCTGTCAAATTTTGGTTATTAAATAAATTTGAAAAAAAGGTTAGAAAATGATTTGCGCACATTCTAATAAATGTATCATAAGTTTTTGGTCTTGTTCTATGACCCCCCTTTATTACTCTTGAGCCGTAGACAACTTTTTTTTCTTCATAAAAAATAGGATATAATAATTTTTCGTAGTCTTTTGGGTCGTATTCTAGGTCAGCATCCTGTATTAAAATAATTTCACCGCTTGCAATTTTAAATCCTTGGCGCAAAGCATACCCCTTACCAAAATTGTTATCCAGAAAAATTGCCTTAGAGTAAAGATGTTTGCAATCATTAATAATTATATCTTTTGATCCATCTGTAGATCCATCATCAACAAGAATAATTTCTTTTTGAATTTTTGATTCAAGATTAATCTTAATTAGAATTTCTTTAATATAATTCTTTTCGTTAAAAACGGGGATAATTATTGAAACAGTTTTAGACAATTTTTTAAATATGATTTATGAAAAAAATAAATATTTCTTATTGATAATAAATTATTAGGATCAGATCTATCTATATTTTCATTTACTAAACTTTTTTTTACTCTATTGAAAATATTTTTATCTATATTGTAAATATAAGGATAATAGCCATTTAATTCTTTTTTAATTTGAAAGAAATTCTCTTTATTAAATTCTATTAATAAAATTGGTTTATATTTGACTATAGTTTCTTTAAAACCCTGAATTACTTCATGGTCATGTCCTTCTGCATCAATTTTTATAAAACTTATACTTTTGTTAATATTGAGATCGTCAAATCTCATCATTCTAATCTTCTTTTTTTTAATAGAAAAATTAATATGTTTAAACGTTTTTTTTATACTATTGATAATATATAATTTATCGAAACTAGAAAAATAATGAATGCACTGCTTTCCTATAAAAGGCAAATAAAAAAAAGATTTAGCATTCTTGTTGCTTAATGCAAAGTTAAATAAAAATAAATTATCATAATAGCGAAGTAGTTTTTTTAATTTATTTTCAAATAAAAAAAAATTAGGTTCAAAAAGATATATTGGATTTTTAAATCCCATTTTCCTAAAGCTCATACTAGAAGCTCCTATATTTGCTCCTACATCAACAAAAGTATCAATAAGATTATTTTTTAATATTAATTTCATCCCAAGAAAATCTTTTTCGTGAGGTAAAAAAAATCTAAAATAGAATAAATTATTTAAAATTAATAAATTTAAATATGGATATTTTTCTATTTTTCTAATAAGAATATATTGTAGTTTTTTAAAAAATTTTATTATCATTAAATACAAATTTCATTGATTAATTTACTTCTAAGCTCAATACTATCATCTCTAATACTTATAACTTTTGGACTTTCAATAAACAAAGTAAGAAAGTTAGAGGATTTATGTTTAGAGGGAATTTGTGCAGCAATTTATATATCTTTTGTTGCCCTATTATTAAATTTTTTCTTCCCATTAAACAAAAATTTAAATACGGCTCTCTTTATTTTAATCATTATCTTTGCCCTCTATAAAAAAATTAATAATTATAAAAACATAATAATATTATCTACGTTATCTGGATTTATATCTTTCTTAATATTGAATTTAGATAACATTTATAGACCAGACGCTGGATTATATCACATTCCATATATCGCAACTCTAAATGAAAGCAAAATTATCTTAGGATTAGCCAATATACATTTTAGATATGGGCACACATCTATTATTCAATATCTTAGCGCCTTTTATAATAATTATATTTTTGATGACAAAGGTATCACTTTACCGATTGCTACTATTTTTTCATTATTTTTCTTATATTTGATAATTGAAATTAAAAATAATTTAAAAAATAATATAATTTACACAATATTTTTACTATTAACATTTATCTATTTAATATTTGGATACAGTAGATACGCAGAATTTGGAAATGACGTTACAGCGCATTTATATCTATTCTTGGTGTATTGTATTTTTTTAAAAAATTTTAATAAAGAAAAAGCAAATATAATTTTAGTAAATAAAATATTTTTATTAAGCGTATTTGCTTTTATGCAAAAAATTTCTATGCTCTTTACAATATTTATACCGATATATTGTTTTTACTGCCTGAAAGATAAAATTAAAATAATAAATTTTTCAAATATATTTTCTGTTGCTTTTCTATGTTTTTTTTTAATAAAAAATATTTTAATATCTGGATGCTTGATATATCCTATCTCTATCACCTGTTCAGATAAATTGTACTGGTATGGAAACGGCATAGAAAATCCAATAAACGCTAAGGTTCAAAGTTTAGATAATGAGTCATGGACAAAAGGCTGGCCAGATCTCAAAAATAAAGATATTGGCCAAAAAAATTATATAAAAAATTTTAATTGGCTAGAAACTTGGTCAAAAAATCATGGCTTAAAAATTTTAAATAAAATTGGCATATTTTTACTACTTATTTTAATATTTTTTTATTTAATAAAATTCAGAGAAAATTCCACTATAAAAAATAAAAAAAATATATTTGAGGATATAAAAAAAAATATCATAGTTTTATTATCTGTAAGTTTTATTGGATCTTTAGTGTGGTTTTTAAGATTTCCTGTCTTTAGATATGGCAGCTCTTATTTGGTTTCGTTGATAATACTTTTGTCACTTATAATATTTATTAATAATAAATATCATCCCAAAATAAAAATTTTTAAAAAAACAGTAAATTATTTTATAATTATCTTAATTACTCTTTTTATTATTAAAAATTTGGTTAGAATTTTTAACAGATATAATTTCGACTATTATAATTACCCATGGCCCAAGATTTATTCGGAACGAAATGATAACGCAAAGCTAATAAGTGAGCCAATATTTATAAATAATAAATTAGCATATTATTTTGCGAGTGAAGAGTGTCATTACTCTTTATCTCCCTGCACACATATTAAAAATAACAACCTAACCTATGATGAAAAATATAATTATAAATTTTTTTTTATTATAAAATGAGCAAAAGAATTTAAAAAATAATGCGATAATTACTTTGCAAATTGTTAAAAAAAGAAGATAATTGAATTATAAATTAATGTAAAATCGCGGGGTGGAGCAGTCTGGTAGCTCGTCAGGCTCATAACCTGAAGGTCCTTGGTTCAAATCCAAGCCCCGCAACCAATTACTTTTTCTTAGCAATGATTAAAGTTATCCAAAAAGGAGGGAAAAATAATAATAAATTTCTAGCTAAACAAAGAATATTTTCAAACAAACTAAACGGCTCAGCTTTTAGACCGCCAACATATAGCTCTGTTTCAAAACCGTATAAATTAATTAAGCCAGCTTCTGCCTCTACACCAACTGGATTATGAGTAATATCTTCCCAGAAATATTTAAAGTTCATATTATATAAACTAAACGGGTAAGCTAACACTAACATTCCCCCTTCTTTTAATAATTCATGGCTTCTTTTAATAAATTTAATTCGTTCATTTTTGTCTAAATGTTCATAAACCTGATTAGCAACTATAAAATCACATTTATTTAAAAAATTATCATCTTGATAAAAATCATAATATTTTAGTAAATTAATTAATTGTTTTTTTAAATCAGTGTCTGTCTCATAACCATATAACTTATCAGCATTATTATTGTGCTGCTGATAATGATTATAAGTTCCGCAAGAAGTAAAATTGCCACATCCGTAATCAATGACTAGTGCATTTTTAAAATTTATTTTTTTTTTATAAAATTTAGAATAACTGCCTAATATATATTTTCTTTTTTTATTAAATCTTTCATAAGCAAATTGTGTATAATGTTCTTTCATAACTTATAATTTTAATAACCGTGCTGTATATACATTTGTAAAAGCATTTTTTAATATATAGATCAAAATTATAAATTAGTAAGTAAAAAATTAGAGATGCAAAAATATATCCTGGTTAGCCAATTTTTTCCACCGGATCCAACTGCAGTGGGTCAACAGGCTTACGATTTAGCTTATTATATATCAAAAAAAAAAAATATCGAAGTTATAACATCCAACTCAAATTATAATAATCAAAAAATTAAATATTTATCACAAAGAATAAATAAAAATTTTTTTATTAGAAGAATACCTTTTCTAAACTTAGGTAAAAAAAATATTTTTAACAGAATTGTTGGACAAATTTTTTTTATTATTCAATGTTTTTTTTATTTAAAAACTATGTCACAAAAAAAATTTACACTTATTTTAACAACCAGTCCTTCTATATCCGGCATATTAGGGTTTGCCCTTCATTTTTTAGATAAAAAATTAAAAATTATATACTGGGTGTCCGACATAAATCCAGATCAATCAATAAAATTAAGTATTTTTAAAAAAAATAATATTTTAGTTCAAATTTTAAATTTTTGTGAAAAACAAATGCTAAAGAGGGCATTCAAAATTATTACGCTAGATAACTACATGAAAGAAAATCTTGAAAAAAAATTATCTAATAATAATTCTAATATAATTGTAGTGCCGCCTTGGTGTCATGAAGAAAATATAAGAAATGTCCTGAATAGTAAAAATTATTTTATAAAAAAATACAAATTAAATAATAAGTTCGTAATAATTTATAGCGGGAATCATTCTATTACCAATCCCTTAATAACTTTTTTTAAAGTTGCAAAGATTTTAAAAGAAAACACAAGAATACAATTTATATTTATTGGAGAAGGAAATATTAAAAATGATCTCCTAAAATATAAAGAGTTGAATAAATTAGATAATATTTTAATGTTGCCTTATGTAAGTTTAAGTCAATTGAAATACGTTTTTTCTGCTGCAAATCTTAATCTCGTATCAACAGGAAACTCTATGAGGGGAATTATTCACACTAGTAAACATTATAGCTTTTTAAAAATGGGAAAACCTTTTTTATATTTGGGTCCAATAGATAGTTCTATTGGAGATTTCATAAAAAAAAATAAAATTGGCTGGCAAGTTAATCATGATGATATAAATCAATGCTCAAATATCATTAAAAAAATATTTTTTTTGAAAAAAAATAAAATAAAAAAAATCCACGATAGAAGTTTAGAAGTTTATAATAAATTTTATAAAAAAGAAAAATTAATTAATATTTTAATCAATAATATTACAGAATCAAAATGATCTACCAAGAATTCATAACTATAATTTTTTTTACTATTGTAAATTGTTATTTATTAATATCTTTCGCAAAGAAATTTGCCTTACTAGATTATCCGACGGAACGAAAAAAACATAAATTCTCGACCCCATATATTGGTGGGTTAGTTATGGGTATAGGCTGTTTAATTATTTCAAAATTTTATAATCCAAATGATCTTCAGCTGCAAACTTTATTGCTGTGCTCGTTTTTAATGAGCATCATTGGATTAATCGATGACAAATTTGAATTAAATGTTGTTAATAAAGTTATTTTACAATCGATACCGGTCCTTATTGTTATTAGCAAAAAATTATTTATTAGTAATTTAGGTACATATGAATATTTAGGTCTAGTTTCTCTTGGAGACTTTTCAGTACTTATAACTTTTTTGTGCGTTATGTTTTTAATGAACGCAGCAAATTATAATGATGGAATAGATGGTAACTTAATATCAATTTTTACAATATTTTTGTTAATAATAATTAATTTTATCGATGAAAATAATGTGATTTATAAAATAATATTATTTCTTATACCAATTAATATTGTCCTATTCATTTTTAATTGCCTTGTTAAAAAAGAACTTACTCTTTTTTTAGGCGATAGCGGCAGCTTAACAATAGGATTTTTAATTAGCTTTATATGTATTTATTGTGCACTCAACGACATTATTGATTATGCTTTAATCCCTTGGATAATTAACTATTTAGTTTTCGAATTCACCTCAACTAATATTTCCAGAATTATAAATAAAAAAAAATTATTTAATGCTGGTGATGATCATCTGCACTATTTATTAAAAAAAATATTTGTAAAAAATTATTTTATAATTATAATAATTAATTTAATCTTTATATTTAATTTTTTAACTGGTTTTTTAATATTTAAATTTTTAGGGGCTACTGCTTCTATAATATTTTTTGTAATATATTTTTTTATTTATTTTTATTTAAGAGAAAAATTATTACACAGATTTAAACTCTAGAAATAAAATAATCTTGAATAACTAGATAATCCATTTGCGTTCTTAAAAAAGTTTCTATCGCTTCCTGTGGTGTGTTTATGATAGGCTCATTTTCATTAAAGGAAGTATTTAACAAAATTGGTACTCCTGTTTTTTGAAAAAATGAATTAATCAAACCATAAAATTTTTCATTGTCTTTGCTATTAACGGTCTGGACTCTTCCAGTGCCATCTACATGGCAGACAGCTGGTATAATAGTCCTCTTTTCCTTTTTAATGTCAAAAATGAAATTCATATACGGAGATAAATTGGCATTTTCAAACCAATCATCCAAATACTCTTCCAGTATTGAAGGTGCAAAAGGTCTGTAAGATTCTCGCAATTTAATTTTTAGATTTAAAATATTTTTTGCTTCACTATTTCTTGGGTCCATCAGAATAGATCTATTTCCTAATGCCCTAGGTCCAAATTCCATTCTATCCTGAAACCATCCTACCACATTCTTTTCTATTATTACATCAGCCACCTTGTTGTACATTTCTAAATTAGATTTAAATTTATAAAAGTTAATTTGGTTTTTTTTTGTATAAAGTTCAAATTGTTTTTGAAGAATTTTAGTATTTAATTCTGAACCAAGATATGGATTTGGTTGATATAATTTTTCTTTTTTACTATTTTTTTTATAATAAAATGATAACGCGGCGCCAACGGCAGCACCTGAATCGCCTGGTTCCGAAGGTATAAATATATTATTGAACTTTGTATTTTTTTTTATTTTACCATTTGCTTTTGAATTTAAAGCACATCCTCCTGAAAAACATAAATTATTGTTTGAGTATTTTTTATAAAGATCATTTAAAATTAATAGAAAAGTTTCCTCATAAACTTCCTGCACCGCAAAAGCAATATCAGCTTGATCTTTGCCATATACAAAAGTACCTGACTTTTTTATATTTAAATAATTTTGTAAAGAATCAGCAAATAAATCTTTGTAATAAATTTCATCATTATAAATAAATCTTTTATTATTAAATGGAAAATCAAAAAATTTTGTATTTAATTTTAAAGTTAGATTACTATATAATATTAAGTCTGAAATTTTTTTTTTTAAAAAGATATTTTTAGATCCATAAGCAGACAAACCCATCATTTTATATTCGTCCCCGAAATTTTTAAAACCTATAAACTGTGTAAAGGCTTGATAAAATATTCCTAAAGAATTAGGAAAATCAAATCTACCGTGAATTTGGGTTTTATTATTTTTTGAAAAACCAAAGCTTCCAGTGGAAAAATCACCTGAGCCATCTAACGAAAGACTTACGCATTCATCAAAATTTGAAATTAAAAATGCTGATTCTAAATGAGACAAATGATGGTCGATATAAATAATTTTATTTTCTGGAATAGATTCAATAATTAATTGATTCAAATTTATAAATGTATTCGGAGAAAATAGAATTTTTAAATTATCAAAATTCAAGAGTTTAAAAAAATTTTTACAAATAAATAAAAATTTCCTATAAGAAATAAATTTACCGGTAGTATTTATGCAATAAAAATCAATATCTTTTTCTGTTAAATTATATTGTGATAAAATGAATTTAATTGAATTTGATGGGAATTTTGATGAATTTTTAATTCTATTTAATCTTTCTTCCACAATTGCTAATTTTACCAAGCCATCTTGTAATAAAGCTGCAGAACTTCCATTGTGATAATAATTAATCCCTATTATATTCATTTCTAATTTTTCTATGATAACTAATGTTTATTTATTAATATATTTTATAATAATTTTAATTGCATATTACTTAAATAAAAAGAACATAAATCTGTTCATTTTAAAAGCGCTAATTATCACTTTTTTAACAAATGACTTAATAAGGATAATAACAATTGATTTAAATAAAAATATTTTTTTATTTTTTTTAAAAGATATAATTTTAATTATATTACTTTTTATTATTTTCTTACTAATAAAAAAAAATAAAGTTATCTTTAACAAAAAAAATATTTTTTTTTCTCTTATTTTTTTTATAATAGTTTTATTTTCATATAGCTTATCTATTTCTTACAATAATCTTCTACTATTGATATCTGGGTCTTACGACTTATTATTCTATCCTTTTTTGATTTTAATAGTTATCTTTCTTGTAAAAAAGATATCCGATCTAGATAACTTAGAAAAATTTTTTTTAATACTAAACATTGTACTGCTGTCAATTCTTTTTGTTCAACTCTTTGATCATAATTTATTTTTAAAATTAATATTAAATACTAGAGATACCGACAACTTTGAAAATTATAGTTATGAGTTTCATAGAATTAAAAACTTAATGTTCCAGGGAAAATATAGTACAAGTGAGAACAAAATAGATATCATCGTACCTTCTATAATATTCTCTAATCCAGGTAGATACGGGCATTACATCTTAGCTAATTTTTTAATTAATTTATTTTTTTTCGTAAGAAAAAAAAGTTACATTAATATTTTTAGTTTATTAATTAGTTTTACACTTGTTATATTTTCTTCACAAAGAGCAAGTATTTATTTATCCCTTTTAGTATTAATTTTTTGTTTTTTAAATAAACAAAATTTATTATTTTTTATGAAAAGATTAAATATTTACAGGAAGTCGATTTTTATTTTTTGCGCTATGTTAGCAATATGTATTGTTTTTATAAATTTTTACAACTTTAATCTTTATTATAAGTTTTCAAAAAAGATTTACAATATTTACGAGCCAATAACTAATTCTTTTAATAAAAAATACGAAGACACGCCTGCATCATTTAAAGGAAGGTTGCTAATCACTAGTAACGATTTGTATGATTTATATTTAAAAAAAGAAATTAATACTGTGCAAATATTATTCGGTAATGGCTTTGGTACTCATTCATTAGGTACAAAAACTTTAGTAAAAAAATTATTCAATGAAGATTACGAGCCTTATAAACATTTTTTTTATGAGCAACATATATCGACTATTTTATATGATGTAGGCTTATTTGGACTATTATTATACTGCAGCTTTTTTTTATATCTCAATTTTTTTATTCAAAAAAAATTAAAACAAAAAAAACTTCCAAAAGGTATCCGTAAATTTATTTTTATAACAATTATAACTCCAATAATATTACTTAATACAGGTTACCAATTTACACATGACTATATATTTCAGTTTTTTTATTATTTGTTGATTGGTTTGATTCTAGTATCTATAAAAATTACTAAAAAAAATGTACGATACTAGAAAGTGTTTAAGAAAAATATTTTGTTTCAAGACTATTGCGAAATCATCTTTGGATTGTAAGCTAAAAGCGTCCCGTAGTTCAAGCCTTTAGATTTCCTTAAGTTTGTTACTAAAACAAAACCTATTTTGTTAATAGCCTTTGTTATATTATTGTAATTGCTTGATTTATCTAAATGATATTCCATAGTTAAAAACCTAACATGTTTCCAAATATTTAATTCGGTTAAAATCTCCCACTCGGCTCCCTCGCAGTCCATTTTTACGATATCTAAAATTTTATTAGGAGTTCTCTGAAAAACTTTTTTAATAGATAATTTCGGAACTACTTTGTGAACTATTTGATTAACTTTATATTGCGAAAAATCATTTGAGGAGCTAGAAAGTACAGATTCTTGTGGGTTAATATGCAATGTTAAAGAACCATCATTCTTCCCAACGGCCTTAATGAAATAATTAAAATTAAACAATGAAGATTGATATTTAAGATATTTCCTAATAAATAAATTTGGCTCATAGGCATTTATGATACTGGATGGAAAGTTTAAGCGTGCTGCAACACAAAACAGTCCACAATTTGCGCCAATATCAAGAATAGATCTAATTAAAAAGTTATTCTTTAAGGACATTTTTTTAATTAAATTTAATTTGTAAACATCGTCTAACAGGATTTCAACAAAAGATATCTTTATACCGTGCTCATTGGGCAAATATAAATTAATAAATTTACCTTTTGTTTTAATTTTTTTTGGCAATTTAAAAGTAGCGGCTCTCAAAAAAAGAAAGCCTAATAATTGAGCCTTTATAAAACGGTTCACTAATTTAATTAGGTTTCTATAAGTAAAAATCATAATTAAATAATATGTTTATGAAATGATATATTAAATTTAGTATAATAATATAGAAAAAATTATTTTTGTTGCAAAAATTTAAACTTTTTAATAAATATTTTTGTTATAAACTGAATGTCAAATTTTATAATGTCTTTTTTTTTAACTAAATTTATCTTTTTATTTTTAAAAACAAAATTAATTATTTTATTAAATGAATATTGATTATTGATAGTATAAATTATTTTTTCTAAGTATTTATAATTTTTATACTTTTTTAAAAAAAAGAAAAAATTTTTACTAACTAAAGCAGCGATCAAAAGTCCACTGTTAATTTTAAAATTATGACCATTAGTAACGAAAACGACTTTACTAGAAGATAGTTGCTTAGAAAAATCTTTATTCGAAGAAAAAAATTTTAGTTCAAAATTTTTAATATTGAAACTATTGACTAAAGAAATTATTTCATATTTCTTATTAATATCAACGTTACCTATAAATATAATTTTAAATTTAATTTTTTGCGTTAACTGATAATTTTTAATGTAATTTAAAAAAATATAATATTTATTAAAATTAAAATGAGAACAAAAAAAAATGATTTCGTTTTTTTTCTTTATTAATTTCTTATAGAATATATTTGGAAAAATTCTCTGAAAACAACATTTTTTACTATTTAATATTTTTAAATCGTGAGGAAATTCATCATTAGTATAATAAATATTATGAGATAAGTAATAAATTATGTAAAATTGCATTGTATGCAATATGAATAAAATAAAATATTTTGGTACTATCGAAAATCTATTTCTAATTTCGTGGAAATTAATTACAATCTTAATATCTTTCTTAAAAAAATTTAAATAAAATAATAAAAATATTAAAATAAAAGAAAAACCAGTTCTTGAGTAACTAAAGGGTGAATATTGTAAAAAAAAAATTCCTTTATCGTTTTTTTTAAAATATTGTATTATTTTTAATAAATTCCAATCTATATTTACAATAAAGTTTTTTGTTAAAAGTTTAGAATTAAATTTTTTATCTGTTAAGATAAACGGATTAATTTTATTTTTATTTAGTTCAAATGATAATTTATCAATATAATCTGAGACTCCGCATTTATTCAATTCAAAGTTTCTAAATAAAAAATATACATTCATGTTTATTAATTTTAATTTCTCAAGTTTCTCTAAAGAAATTAATGGCGATATTCAATATCAAATAAATTTAATAAAATACCTTAAAAACAACCATTACAAGATTATCGAGGGAACTTTAGGCTTTAAAACTATTTTAAGCAGTTTTATATTACTATCAGCCAAAATTCTAATAAGAATTTTCAAATTAAGTAATTCTTTTAATATATTCTGCACTTTCATTTACAGGAACTACAATTATTCTTTTACAAAAGAAAATGAACTTATATTTAGTCACTATTTTTTTCCATTCTTACAAAAAAAAAAAATTATTATTTTTAGTTCAATGGGAGTGGTATATAAAAAATATTTTAGACAATATAAAAGTCATATAAATTTTCAATCGGATATTTATTTTCATAAATATATAGATCGTAACTACAAAGTAATTTTTCTAATATGGGATAATATATTTGCTATAAGAACAAAAAAAATTTGCAATATTAAATCCCCAATAAAAGTCATTCCTCCGGTATTAAATATTAATGAAACTAAAAATTATAATATCAAAAGTCAAACTAGTAAAAATATAAAATTATTATTTATAGGAAGAAATGAAAATATAAAAGGCTTACGTTACTTATTAAAAGCGGTAAATAATAAAAAAATTGAAAAATATAATTTTCAATTAGACATAGTAACAAAAAAAAAATTTACTTCAAAAAATAAAAAAATTTTTTTTCACAGTGATGTGCATGAAAATTTCAGAAATAATTTATTAAAAAACGCAGACATATTTATTCTTCCAACTTTAGCAGATACTTTTGGATATAGCTTATTAGAGGCAATAGCATATAAATGTGCGATAATTACTACCAATTTATATCCCGTTAATAATTTTTGTATAACAAATAAAAATGGTTTTCTTGTTAGACCAAGAAAATCTGAAGATATTTCCAAATATTTAGATATTTTATTAAAAAATCCAAAAAAAATTAAAGAGTTTAAAGAAAATAGTTTTAGGTTATATAAAAAATATTTCTCTCAAAAAATATTCAAAAAAAAATTTAATAACTTAATTAATCAAATTAAAAAAGATAATATTTTAAGTGATGTATAATAAATAATTTAGTAAAATTATTTCAATTTGATATTAAAATAATAAGCCCATTTAAAAAAAATTATCAGCATAAATATAATTAATAAAGTTTTCAAAAAATGCACGATTATAAAATTAAAATTTAAATTTATAATTCGGTAATTAAATCTGAAATCTTCGGACAGCTTTTGATGAATAATTAATTGCTTATTATAAAAATTTGATTTTTTATATAAAAGAGTGTATTCTAGGATTTTTGAATTGTTTGAAATATTTATTGGATATCTTTTGTAAATATCTGAACCATTTTTATATACACGCCCCTCTAGATCTTGTCGAGTTTTGTTAAAATGATTAAAATCTAGTTTAACTTGCTTAGTAGAAATTTCTGCAGAATAATTAAAATTATAGATAATTTTATTATAAGAATAAATAAAATTAATTTTAACTAATAATAATAAATAGAAAAATAATAAAGAAAAAAAAAAAAAAAAATTTTTTTTATAATTTTTTAAAAAAAAAATAAAAAATAAAAAATAATAAATTTAATAATAAAAATAAA
>Ga0114968_10002081_pt1 | contig 15421 bp, 19 predicted proteins | sample M_130807_EF_Meta_FD_87020 | JGI IMG/M metagenome (GOLD analysis project Ga0114968, IMG submission 87020) | Freshwater microbial communities from Lake Montjoie, Canada to study carbon cycling - M_130807_EF_MetaG | ecosystem: Environmental > Aquatic > Freshwater > Lake | place: Lake Montjoie...
ATGTATAATCTAATAATTTTATTGTTCCGATAGTAGAAGAACCTTTCCTTATGAACTTTAAATCAAAGTACATAGTATCAGATGTATTAACTGGTGGAAACTCTTTAATATTTAAAGGTAAATCATACCATTCAGTCCATTTTTTAAAATCCCTACTTATTCTATATTGTGTTGTTAAATATCTATCACTAGTTTTACCAGTATAATCATAAGCAAAAGTTTTAAACTTTTCAACTCCTTGAAGGTCTGTAAAGGTAACAATATACTCATCATCTATGGTATTAAAAGTTGGTGGTGCTAAATCACCGGTTTCTTTAATTGAAAATGAATCTGATATAATAATAGTTCCTTTGGTGGTATCCTGGGTTACTGTGTACATAGTTAAATATATATTAAAATAAATTAGGCATAACAAAACATTCTTCGTACCTTTGTATTGTGTTAAGGAATATTCAAACCAAATAACAACTATGAACATCAAAGAAACATTTTTAAACCTAACTAAGAGAACCTATCCCCATGGGACTGAACAAGATCTCTTCCACTTACTCCCATCTAACCTTGAAACTGATGAATTTGGAAATAAATACATTATGATCGGTGATTCACCATCAACAATGTTCACAAGTCACTTAGATACAGCTAGTTCCCAACTAAGTGATGTTAATCATACTTTTGATGGAGACCTAATCAGAACTGATGGTAAATCAATACTAGGAGCTGACGACAAAGCAGGTGTTACAATCATGATGTATATGATTGAGAAAAATAAACCAGGTCTTTACTATTTCTTCTTAGGTGAAGAAGTTGGTTGTATTGGTTCTAGAAAACTTGCTGATAAACATAAAAAAGAACCAATCACACATATCAAAAAAGTAGTATCTTTTGATAGAAGAGGAACTGACTCTGTTATTACCCACCAGTTGGGTGGAAGATGTTGTTCTGAAGAGTTCGGAAATGCTTTGTCTAAAGAACTGAATAAATCAGAATCTTCTTTCAAGTATTCAAATGATCCATCTGGCATCTACACAGATTCAGCCCAGTTCACTTCAATATATCCAGAGTGTACTAACATTTCAGTTGGATATAAGAATGAACACAGCTCAAGTGAGTATCAAAATATTAGACATTTGGAACTCCTCTCTGATGCAGTATTGAAAGTAGATTGGGAAAGTCTTCCCGTATCAAGGAATAAGGATGATGATGATTATGAAGATTATTATTCTTATAGAAGTACACCCACTAAAACAACATCTAGGTATGGTGAGTGGGATGAAGATTACTCCAACGCAAGAAACCAAACCAAAAGTAACTCTTATACAACAGACTATAAGTTTGTAGATACTGAATTTGATTCAGATGTATCAATGGTATCTATAAACAAATACACCAATCAATTGGTTAAAGTAGATTTCTCTAATGAAAGACTTGAATACGAAATGGATTTAATCGAAGAATTACTATACACTTTAGAGGTAGAGTATAATGAAATGAAATGGGACGGAAATACTCTTGAACTTACCTACGAACATGGACACTCAACCAGTACTAAAAGGAGTGAAATGGCAGAGTATATAAATCAACTGGATTTTTGGAAGGAACATATTAATACAAATAAAAATATAATATAGTATATCATGATGTTACATGAAGAGAGTCTAAAATCTTTAATAATAAAGAGAATCAGTAACTACACAAGTGAGTATACTGCAATATTAAATAACCAAATAATCCTATTCGATACTCAGGTGGGAGAGTATATTGGTATTAAAAATCACCATGGACACGCTTTCCTTGTGAGAGAGGGTAATATGTTAACATATCCTAGAGGTATTCATGGTAAATTCCTAGTACAGACATACTTGAATCTTAAAGAAAAAAAGATTTACTCTAAAAATACTAGTGGTGATACAACATTTAAAGTTAGGCTGAAAAAGAATCAATAGATTTTGTTTTTGATAAATAATATATTACCTTTGTATTATGAAGTCAAAAGTTATATTATTAGTTGGGCCACCATTAAGTGGAAAAGATACTTACTTGAGAATCCAAGACTATTCAGATTTCACGATGATTAGCCGTGATGATATTCTTATGTCCTTACATGACACAGATGACTATTCAGAAGCCTTCCATAAAGTAGACCAAAAGGAAGTGGATAAGTTACTTAATCAAAAGATTCAAGATTGTATTGATGGAAAAAAGAATGTTATAATCAATATGACTAATCTAACTAAGAGGGGTAGGAATAGACACCTTTCTAAGTTTCCCAATAGTGATTATGAAAAGATTGCTATTGTTTTTCCAAAATTAGATATAACTGAATACATAAATAGAAACCTCAAAAGAAAAAATGAGGAAAATAAATTTATCCCCCTAAACGTAATTCAATCTATGATTGATAATTGGGAAGATGTGACTTCTGATGAAGGATTTGATCAAATAATTAAACTCTAATATATTATGCCAAACTGGGTTAAAAACAAACTATTTATTCACGGACCATCTGATATGGTCAAACAATGTACACTTGATATTGCAAGTGAAGATGAACATATTTCTTTTGAGAAGATTCTACCAAAACCAAAAGATATTGGTGATGGTTGGTACGATTGGTGTATTGAGAATTGGGGTACTAAATGGGATGTCAATGATACATTTGAAGATGCAAATGGAAACATTTGGTTTGATACTGCTTGGTCAACCCCACATGAGATTATTTGTGAACTATCTATAAGATATCCTGAATTGATTTTTGAGGTTACATTCGCAGATGAAGATTTGGGTAGTAATTGTGGAATATATAAGCTTCAGAATGCTGATGAAATTGAATTCACTTCATATGGTATTGAAGAGGCTTGTGATATTTGGGGATATGATATTGAAGATATGTTCCCAGACATTAAAAGAGATAGAAATATAGATAGAATTATAGGAGAGGAAGAATGATTACATTAGTAGTAGCAGTATCTAAGAATGGAGTAATAGGTGATGGTAATAAGTTAATCTGGCATTTACCAGAGGACTTGAAAAGGTTTAAGCAACTAACAAGTAATAATGTTGTGGTTATGGGTAGAAAAACCCACGAATCAATTGGAAGAGTCTTACCAAATAGATTGAATGTTATTTTAACAAATAATGTTAAATGGCACAACCCATTAGGTGATGGTTGTGTTGTTTGTTATAGTGTTGAGGAAGTGTTAGAAAGATTCAAATATAGAAACTTATATATAATCGGTGGTGGTCAAATCTATAAAGAGTTTTTACCATATGCAGATGAAATTGAAATGACTTTAATAGATAAAGAATTTAAAGGTGATACTTATTTTCCTGAGATTGGATCTGAATGGATAGAGTTTTCTAAAGAGACAAATACAAATGCATTTGTATTTGCAAATTCAAATGATGAATTTAACTATCACTTTATAAAAATGATAAAACAAAAATGAACAACAAAAAAGAATTATTTGAGCAGTACAAAAAATCAAAGAAGAAATTTAAAAACCAATTGAAGTTTATTAAAGCTGGTTTATCAGTGGAATCTGTTAAAACTTTGGACTGTGCAATTTTAAGAAAAATTGAGAAAAAATAAACTTTTCCACTTACTATTTATATGATAGTGTATGAATAAGTCAGATCTTATAAATGAAATTGTAAATACAACAGGACTTACAAAAACAAAAGCGAACCAAGTAATTGACGCAATGGTAGATGCTATAGGCTCTTCATTATCTAATGGTGAGAAAGTGACTCTGGTTGGTTTTGGAACATTCGAAACAACTAAAAGAATTGGTAGAGTTGGAAGGAATCCAAAAACAGGTGATAAAGTAATTATCCCACCAAAAAGAGTCGCTAAGTTCAGACCAGGAACTAACTTATTAACTAGAGTCAGTGAATGACTTCGCTATGAATCAATCCAAAATGAAAAGGTCGGTGAATTTTTTACCGACTTTTTTCTTTTAAAACTTTTCAGAAATTCAATAGTATAAAATATCAAATTTGATTACAGAAATATGAATAATTTACACAATATAGGTGATTCAAAAGATCAATACAATAATATCAAAATGTCGATCTCAGACGATGATGATGATGAAGCCTCAAGGATGTCTGGTTCAAAAAAACCAAATGAAGTTAAATCAAAGACCCCTGTTTTAGATACCTTCTCAAGAGACTTAACTAAAATGGCTGAGGAAGGTAAGATTGATCCAATCATCGGAAGGGAAAAAGAAATCGAAAGGGTTTCTCAAGTCCTATCAAGAAGAAAGAAAAACAATCCAATCCTTATTGGTGAACCAGGTGTTGGTAAGTCAGCAATCGCTGAAGGATTAGCTCTTAGGATTACACAAAGAAAGGTATCAAGAGTTCTATTCAATAAAAGAATCTGCACACTTGACCTAGCTTCAATGGTAGCTGGAACAAAGTATAGAGGACAGTTTGAAGAAAGGATTAAGGCTCTAATGGCTGAGGTTGAAAAAGAACCAGACATTATTCTTTTCATTGATGAAATCCACACAATTATTGGTGCTGGCGGTTCTAGTGGATCACTCGATGCTTCCAATATGTTTAAACCTGCATTAGCAAGAGGTGAGATTCAAATCATCGGAGCAACTACTTTAGATGAATATAGAAAGCATATTGAGAAAGATGGGGCTTTAGAAAGGAGGTTTCAGAAAGTAATTGTTGAACCAGCAACTGAAGAAGAAACACTACAAATCCTCGATAGGATTAAAGACAAATACGAATCACACCACAATGTTATCTATACAGATGAAGCTATTAAAGCTTGTGTAGATTTAACCTCTAGATATATGACTGACAGATTCTTACCAGATAAAGCATTAGATGCTCTTGATGAATCTGGGTCGAGGGTCCATATTTCAAATATTGTGGTTCCTAAAGAAATCACAGAGATTGAGAATAAGATTTCCGAAGTAAAGGAAAAGAAAACCCTTGTAGTCAGAAGTCAGAAATATGAAGAGGCCGCTAAGTTAAGAGATGTTGAGAAACAACTCCACACAAACCTTGAGGATGCTAGAAAAAAATGGGATGATGAACAAAAGAATAACAGACAAACTGTAACAGAAGAAAATGTTGCTGAAGTAGTTTCTATGATGACTGGCGTTCCTTTACAAAAAGTAGGACAAAAAGAATCTGAAAAGTTAGGAAACATGAGTGATGAAATCATGGGTAAAGTTATCGGACAAGATAAAGCTGTAGAGGCTGTAATCAAATCTATACAAAGAGGCAGAGTTGGACTCAAAGACCCAAACAGACCTATCGGTACTTTCTTATTTCTTGGACCAACTGGTGTTGGTAAAACACAACTATGTAAGATTTTGGCAAAACACCTTTTTGATTCGGAAGACTCTTTGATTAGAGTTGATATGAGTGAGTTCATGGAAAAGTTTGCAGTATCAAGATTGATTGGAGCACCTCCAGGATATGTTGGACACGATGATGGTGGACAGTTGACTGAAAAAGTCAGAAGAAAACCTTATTCTGTTATCCTTTTTGATGAGATTGAAAAGGCTCACTCTGAGGTATTCAACATTTTGTTACAGGTATTAGATGATGGTCAACTAACTGACTCTGTTGGTAGGAAGATTAACTTTAAAAATACTGTAATAATTATGACTTCAAATAATGGTTCTAGACAACTTAAAGATTTTGGAACAGGTATTGGATTTAATACTAAGGTTAAAGAAGATCAAAAAAGAGAGCAAGAAAAGGAAGTAATTGAAAAGGAATTGAAGAAGACATTTGCCCCTGAGTTCTTAAATAGGATTGATGAAATTATTACTTTCAACTCATTGACAAAAGAAGATATCTACAAAATTATTGATATTGAACTTGAGAAAGTTATTGGAAGAATCAGAAAGATGGATTTTGATTTGGAACTTAGTGATGAAGCTAAGGAATATATTTCAGAGAAAGGATATGATCCAGAATATGGTGCTAGACCTTTAAAAAGGGCTATTCAGAAATACATTGAAGACCCATTGACTGAAGAAATTATCAAATCAAACCCCAAGAAGGGATCTAAGATGTCACTTGAATATGATAAAGAAAATGATTCGATGGTTGTTAATATTGTAAAAGAAAAAAAGACTAAAAAGAAATAATAAAATGGAGTTCACTTATATCATAGCCTATAGGCATTCTGACGAAAGGTTGAAAAATATTCAAATGGTTCTAAATTGGTTAGGTGACTCTGCTAAAGAAGTTATCTTGGTAGAAAGTGATACTGATTCCAAACTCGAATCAATCAAAGATAAATATAACTTCAAACATATTTTTCTAAAGAACAATTATCCATTTAATAAATCTTGGTGTTTTAACGTGGGTTACAAATCTGCATCAACTGAAAATATAGTTTTCGGTGATGCGGATTTAGTAATGGATAAATCAAAGTTCTTAGAAGCTGTTTCAATGTTGGGAGAATATCAAGTAGTTAATCCATACAGACCGGTATTGGATCTAACTTTTGATGAATCTGAGAGTTATGCTTCCAATGGAGATTTTGAAGTCTTAAGATCTATACTCAGACCTGGTAGAGGAGAAACTGATCATCAGAAAGTTCCTTTTTGTGGTGGGATTATAATGTTTCAGAAATCAGCATTAGAAAGAATGGGTGGATGGAATGAAGATTTTTGGGGATGGGGTTGTGAAGACGATGCCCAATCATTCAAGGTTTTTGTATTAGAAATGAAGAACTTACAATGTGAGAATAAGTGTTATCACCTTTATCATAATAGACCCACTCCGAATCAAGAACTTTACTTTAGAAACTTTAATATTTATAAACAATTTGTTCAAGCTAACAAACAAATACTAGAAAGTTATATAGAACAAATTAAAGGTTTAGTCGGCAATCCAAAAAAACTTGAACATTCAAATTGAACAATCTAATAATTATTATACCCTTCCGAAATGTTGAAAAATACATTTCGGAATGTGCTAAGTCTCTACAACTACAAACTCATAAGAGTTGGAAGGCGTACTTTTGTGATGATGCATCTACTGATAATACAGTCAAGATGATTCCAAATGATCCTAGATTTGTAGTAAAGTCAAATAAAGAAAGAACAACAGCACTGCCAAATATCCATTATGGTATTTTAGATGCTAATCCAAATGATGATGATATCATCTGTATATTAGATGGTGATGATTTTTTAATCAGACCAGATGCTTTAGAAATAATCGATAAGTTATATAATGACAACACACTGCTAACCTATGGACAATATGTATGGCCAAATGGCCAAGTTGGACATTGCAGACCATATACCGAAGAAGAGTTCAAAGTTTTAAGGAAAGGTAGTTATTGGGCTTCCCATATGAGAACCTTCAAGTATAAACTTTATAAGGAGATGATGAATCAAGATCCAGAACTATCTTGTTATAAGAGACCGAATGGAGATTTTTATACAGTTACATATGATGTTGCTATAATGACACCACTTATGGAGATTGCGGGATTTGAGAATATTAAGTTCAATCCAGATCCGGTTTATTTATATAGGATACATGAACAGAACGATCATTTTGTAAATGCTCAAGAACAAAAGATATTTGAAAAAGAAATATTTTCAAAAAAACAATTCAAAACAAAATTTTAATTATGCCAAGTAATGTAGATAATTTTAAAAGATTTAAAAATGAACTTTTTATAGAGACGGGTTCATTTTATGGTGAAGGAATTCAACAAGCGATCGATGCTGGTTTCGAAAATATAATATCAATTGAGCTTTCCCCTAAATACTTTTCTATTTGTGTGAATAGGTTTAATTTACATCCTGGTACTAAAATAATTTTTGGAGATTCATACAAAATATTACAAGAAATATTACCAAAAATAAATAAAAGAATCACTTTTTGGTTAGATGGTCACAATTCGGGTGAAGATACAGCTTTTGGTGACTTCTTAGCCCCCCTTATCCAAGAGCTTGATGCAATTAAGTCTCACCATATTAAGAATCACACAATAATGATTGATGATATGAGATGTTGGAGAAAATATGAGGAAAAGCATGGTTTTGAGGAAAAAGACTTGATTGTAAAATTGAAAGAAATCAATTCAAATTATAAATTTGAATATTTAGAAGGGTGTGAAAAAAATGACATTTTAGTGGCTTATATATGAGAGTTGCAATATTAACAATCTGCACTGGAAAATATACCATGTTTTTTAAGGGATTCTATGAGAGCTCTAAAGAATATTTTTTACCTGGAATAGAAAAGAACTTTTTTGTCTTTACCGATGGTGTGATTGAAAATGGGTCAGATGTGATTAGAGTAGAACAAAAAAAACTAGGTTGGCCATTCGACACTATGATGCGTTTTAGTATGTTCAACAGCATTTCTGATCAATTGAAAGATTTTGATTACATATTTTTTCTTAACGCAAACATGGTTTGTGTAGAAAAAGTTGGTGAGGAAATACTACCAAATAAAGAAAATGATTATTTAGTGGGTGTGGATCATCCAGGTTTTTATCACAGACCGCAAGACACTTTCACATATGAACGTAATAGGATTTCAAACTTTTTTATTGATATCAATCAAGGTAAAAATTACTTCCAGGGATGTTTAAATGGTGGTAGATCTAAAGAATTTCTCGAAATGTCTATTGAGTTAGAAAAATTAATCTATGACGATTTGAGAAAAAATCATATACCCCTTTGGCATGATGAATCTGCTTTAAATTGGTATTATTCAAAAAGAAATCCAAAGGTATTACCACCATCCTATGCATATCCAGAGGTGGCTAATCCAGATTACGATAAGAAAATAATTCAGCTAGATAAAAGTAAATTTGGCGGACATGACTTTTTAAGAAAATAAAAATTTAATAATAATATGAAAATATGTATAATAGGACCTGGTATAATGCCTATACCCCCATCTGGGTGGGGAGCTGTTGAAATTTTAATTTGGGATTATAAAGAGACTCTAGAGAAGTTGGGTCATGAAGTATTGATAGTAAACACACCAAATCAAAATGAAATTATACAACGGACCAATGATTTCAACCCAGACTTTGTTCATATTCAATATGATGATTTTTATCCGGTTTGTGATCACATTAAGTGTGAAAATAAGGCAATAACGTCACATTTTGGATATCTAGACCAAATAAACAAATATGGGTGGCATTACGCTAGAATTTTTGAAGGTTTTCTAAAACTTAGAAACACAAAAATATTTGCGTTATCTCCTTCAATATCGGATGTTTATAAGAGATATGGTTTCAACAAAGATAAGGTTTTTGTTGTACCGAATGGTGTTAGAGATGACCTATTCAAATTTAATGAAAATTGCATTTATCCTGATAGATCTATTTATCTAGCTAAAATTGACTCAAGAAAAAGACAAAGCTTATTTCAATCGATACGGTCTCTTCATTTTGCCGGAAATATAGCGGATACCAACTTTGTTATAGATGAGAACTATCTTGGTGAGTGGACTAAACCACATTTGTATGAAAATTTAACAAACTATGCAAATTTAGTTTTATTGAGTGATGGTGAAGCACACCCACTTGTTTGTTTAGAAGCAATGTCTGCTGGTCTTGGGTTAGTAATTTCTGAATGGGCTACCGCTAACTTGGATCTCTCACTTCCTTTTATAGATGTAATACCGGAGTCAAAGATAAATGATATTGAGTATGTATCCCAAGTAATATCGAATAATAGATTGAAATCAGTGTCGATGAGAAATCAAATAAGAGATTACGCGATTCAAAATTTTTCTTGGGAAAAAATAGTTACTGATTGTTATTTAAAAAATATAAACAAATAATATGGATACTAAAGAAGCTTTAATTTATTGTGAGAAAAGTGGTATTATGGGTGATTACGTCGAATGTGGTGTTTATACTGGAGATCATCCAAAATTAGCTTGTCAGACAATTCTAGAAAACAACCTATCCCATAGGAATATTTATCTATTTGATACCTATGAAGGATTGACTGAACCAGGAGAGTTTGACAAAACATTACCTGGTTCAGATTTTTATATGGAAAATGAATCCGTTATATCAACTTGGGAAAATCATAAATCAACATATGGTGAGAATTGGTGTGAGGCTAGTTTAGATATTGTTAAAGAAAATGTTGAATCTACTGGATATGATAAAGATAAATTATTTTACATAGTTGGTGATGTGAGAGAGACTTTATTGTTGGAAGAAAACTTACCAAAAAATATAAGTGTGCTCCGATTGGATACTGATTGGTATGATTCAACTAAAATAGAAATGGAAAAATTGTATGACCTAGTTTCTGATGGTGGTGTGATAATAATAGATGATTATTTCTTATGGAATGGGCAAAGAAAAGCAATTGATGATTTTCTTTTGGAAAGAAAGGAAGTAAAAGAAATTAGTAAAGTTGGTAACAAAATTGGTTACTTCATAAAATAGAAAATATCAAAATACCAAAAAATGAAAGTAAAAGTTGTAACAGCATTATTTGATATAAATAGAGATATCAAAGGCGATGGTAGAAAACTCGAAGATTACCTAAAATGGATATCAGATACTCTAAGACTTAAAAGTGACTTCGTGATATTTACCGAAGAAAAGTTTTACGACCACATAAGTGATTGTAGGAAGAACTCACCTTACAATACGGATATAATAGTTCAGAAACTTGAAGAAATACCCTTCTATAAAAATATAGAAAAAATAAAAAAAGTATTTCTAACTGAAGATTATAAATCTAAAATAAAAGATCCGAGTAGAATTGAATGTTACCTACCGGAATATAATATAATTCAATATTCAAAATTTGGATGGATAGAAGAATCATCTAAATTATTTGAAGATTATGATTATTTTATTTGGATGGATGCTGGATGTAGTAGATTTTTTGAAAATTATAATTATATTGACGAATGGCCAGATAAATCAAAGTTGATCTCTAATAAAATACAAATTCAAGGCAATGCTAATTTTCAAAAATTTTTTTTAAATCTAGACGAATCAATCTATATGTGGGAAAACAATTCTATATTAGTTGGTACACTGTTTGGCATGCACAGAAGTCTTATAGACTTTGTAGTTAGGTCGATTGATGATATATTCGACTCTTGGATTAATTCAAACTGTGTAAACAATGAACAAATCTTATTAGCTGTTTTTGCAAAAAAATATTTAGACAAAATTTCAATTTTGTTATATAATAACGATTACACACATTTACCATTTTTCAAATACTTAAAAAAATAAAATATAAATAAAATGAAAAAAGACATTATTAAAAATAAGATAATTGAAGTTTCGGAGAAGAGATTAACTGATAAATCAACAATCCATAGTTATGATGAAATATATCCCGAGTTATTAGAACCATATTTGGAGAAAAAACCAACTATATTCGAATTGGGAACTGGTTATGGCGGAGGTTTATTGATTCTATCAGATCTATTCCCAGAGTCTTCAATTTTTGCACTAGATCATAACTATGATGGTCCATATTGTGTATCACCAAAAAACTTACCAAGTGATAGGGATGTCAGTCAAATAATAAACTTCGAGGGGAGGAATGTAAAATTTTTAGACCCTTGTGATCAATGTGATCCTAACATACTGAATTTTATTCCAGAATGTGATATAATTATTGAGGACGCATCACATGTTTATAGTAAATCGATGTGTTCTTTTGATCTTTTGCTACCGAAACTAAAAAGTGGTGGTATATACATAATCGAGGATATATATCCAGAATACCGAAAACTATATGAATCTGATCCTCGATTCAAAATGTATGACGTAACACATATTAAAAATCGACCAGATGATTTAATAGCTGTATACTTCAATAAATAATAAAAAATATTATGAAGAAAAAAATAGACTTTGGAGTATTTTATACTTGCTATACCGAGGTTGAATCGGTGGAACATTCACTTGAAAAACTTTTTGAAATTTATCCAAATATACCAGTTTATTTGGTGTCCGATGGTGGTGCTGATTATTCCTTTCTAAAGAATAAATTTAAAACAATAGAAACAAAGTTGGAAAAAGATTCTAGAGGATTGGTCCCGAAAATACCAGACGATCCAACATTTTTGAATGATTATTGGCAAGATTATATATCAGAATCAATACGAGTTTTCCTAAAAAGAATATACGATGCAATAATATTTACTGGAAAACCTTATATTCTCGTAATGGAACCAGATGTCCTTGTTCGTGGGGAGTTACATATACCAGAAGGTGCTAAATTATTGGGGAGTAAGGTGAATCCTAGGGTAAGATATGAAGAACACATAAACTCCTATTTAAGAAAATTTGGTGGTAGAATTCACGGTTACGGAGCCACGCCAGCTATATTAGAAAGTCAAACATTTTTGGATATCTATGATTTTGTCCAAAAAAATGATCATATAATAACAGATATTTCAAAGCTAGATCCAACACTAGCAAATTACGACATTTTGTTACCCATATTTTTTGCATTGAAAGGATATGAAGAGACAATAAATGACGAAATTGTAGAATGTCTAAGAGTACCGAATTGGGAAATTACTGGAAAACCATTGGTGCATCAATATAGATATTACTACCCTAAACAAAACTACACTGGTAGACATAGTTCTAATTTTTATTAAAAAAATAATTTCGAAAATGATTAAAAAGGAAGAAATAAATGAGTGGTTCACATTTCCAAAATACTCAGTGGATAGTTTAGATATATCCGATGAACTGAGTTTGTCAAAAAAACAAATATTAAGAGTTCAAAATGAACCAAGTGGATTAGGTAACTGTTATCTGAGCTTCTATGCTTTGGCCAAAAATATAAGGTTTGTATCTTCTTATTTTTATGAAAGTATAAAAAATGGAAAAAAACCTATTATATCAACCGCGAGACCGGGAGAGACAGAATTTTGGTTTCAAAAAACTCGTGACAATTGGCACCCTTGGATGCCAACAAGATATTCGGAAAAAAACTCTAACAATAAAGAATCTTGGAGCAATATTTTTTCTGACTTAGAAGATTTTGCACAAATAGAATCAGAATACTCTCAAAACTCAAATTTAAACAATTTTTTTCTTTATCTGGCTTGTTTAGATCACACTTTTAGAGTAAATCCAGACTTTAGTGAATCAATATCAAAAATAATTTCTGATTTACCGAGTGAAAAAGTTTGTGGTATGCAAATAAGAAGGGGAGAAATCGTACCAAAAGATGGTGCATCTCCCTCATCATGTAGACCAATTTACTCAATCGATGAATATGTAGACGGACTGAGAATAGTCTGTGAAAAACTATCTACGAATAATGTGTTCGTCTCCACCGATTCAGACGAGACTGTGGATTACCTTGTTGAAAATTATAAAGAATTTAACTTCATTTTCAATAAATACGACAGAAGTTTTTTTCTCAGATTTGACGGTAACAAGGAGCCGGCATTAGAATTTGATCTACAGTCACGACCAGAACTCATCAGACACTATACCGAAACTTGCATCGCCGACTTAATATCCCTTTCAAAATGCCATGGATATGTGGGAGGTATGAAACATTCAGAATTTGGAATATGTGGTTGGTTTCTCCAAATGGTAAAACAACAAAATATTGGACCCTACTTCAATGTAGAGGGTGATTTGGATTTGAAAAATGGTCCACTGAAAATGCTTTTACTATAAAAAATAAATTAAAAAATGAGAACCGCTTTGTGTTTATATGGGCAACCTCGAAATATTAAGGAAAACTGGAATCATATTTTTGAGAATACTGTAAAACCGAACAATGCTGATATTTTTCTACACACTTGGTTTGATCCGAAGGATTTGAGATTGCATAAAATGACACCAGGACACGAATCCAAAATGGTTGATCCTGAGACTATTAATTTTTGTAAAAATTTACCAAACCTCGTATCCTTTGATATAGAAGAACAAATAGAATTTAATCCAAAAATAGTATCGACAACAGAAGAAAATATAGAAGCTTGTTGGCCGTGGTCAAGGGTTTATGATAGAGATACTTTCATAAGAGATAGGGTAAAATGTGGATATAGTATGTGGTATAGTATTTATAAATCCATAATGATGAAGGAAATTTATTCACAAACTATGGGGTTTGAATATGACTGTGTCATTTTATCTAGATTCGATGTTTCTCCGAGGAAAATAGTAAAAATAAATGAGTTCGATCTTGAAAAATTAAATAGCGGTTACCAAAAACTACCAAGGGATGAGGTGAACGATTGGTATATGTTTGCAAACAATATAATTATGAATATAATCGGATCAATCTTTTTAACAATTGATTTCCATAGAAACAAAATTATTGAAAAGAACGCAATTTGGACAAACGAAGCTTATCTGAGAGATCAGTTAAAAATATTCGGAATTGAAGTTGATTATAATGATCTTCAAATAACTTTTTAGTAAAAAAACATTATAAATAAAAAAAATAAATTAAAAATGAATATAGGATTTTTAGGACTCGGTAAGTTAGGTTTACCTTGTGCTCTCGCTGTTGATAGTAGGGGACACAATGTTTTCGGATATGATATAGACTCTGGCGTTGAAGATATTTTGAAAAATAAAGTTTTACCTTACAGAGAGGAAGGGGCAGAGGAGTTATTGCAAAAACATTCCATAAATTGGGTTTCTTTGAGAGAACTCGTTTCAAACTCGGACATAATATTTGTCCCTATACAAACCCCACACCTACCTAAGTATGAAGGAATTACGAGAATACCTGAGGACAGAGTCGATTTTGATTACACTTGGTTGAAAAGTGGGGTGTCAGAACTTTCCAAAGAAATAGAAAGACAGAATCAAGAAAAGATAGTGATAATTATATCAACTGTTTTGCCTGGCACTATTTCCAAGGAGATAAAACCATTATTAAATAAAAATTTAAAACTTTGCTACAATCCTTTTTTCATTGCGATGGGAACAACCATAAAAGATTTCACTCAACCAGAATTTGTGCTTTTTGGTGTTGAAGATGAGGACGCATATAACTCAGCAAAAGATTTTTATTCAACAATTCATGACAAACCCGTCTACAAATGTACAATTGAAGAGGCTGAAATGATTAAAGTTACGTATAACACTTATATCACCATGAAGATTTGTTTAGCAAATACCGTAATGGAAGTTTCACATAAACTCAATAATATCAATTGTGACAACGTTATGAAAGCACTTTCATTATCTAATGAAAGATTGATGAGTCCCAAATATTTATTCGGTGGAATGGGTGATGGTGGTGGTTGTCATCCTAGGGATAATATTGCTTTATCTTGGTTAGCGAAAAAGGTTGATCTGAGTTATGACTGGTATGAAAATCTAATGATTTGTAGGGAGAAACAAACAGACTGGCTCGCCGATTTAATTTTGGAAAATAGGGGAGATTTACCAATAGTTATTTTAGGAAAAACATTTAAAAAA
>Ga0114968_10002084_pt1 | contig 15408 bp, 12 predicted proteins | sample M_130807_EF_Meta_FD_87020 | JGI IMG/M metagenome (GOLD analysis project Ga0114968, IMG submission 87020) | Freshwater microbial communities from Lake Montjoie, Canada to study carbon cycling - M_130807_EF_MetaG | ecosystem: Environmental > Aquatic > Freshwater > Lake | place: Lake Montjoie...
TAGGTTGCCGCGTAACACGCGTGATCGCTGATCGCGCTGATATTGATTTTTATGGTCATCACCTTGTGGCGCAGTTATCGCCGCTTGAGGCTTCACACAAGTCGGTCAATATCGGCAAAAATCCCTATCCTTTAAGGCATTTTGGAGTGATCGTTGAAAGTGCTGTCTACCAGAAAATGCTAGCAGCCTTGCGCGCAGCCAACACGCCTTTCGCCATGGAGCCTGATCATATCTTTATCGGCACCCCACGCGAGCAACATGTATTTTTGGTCTTAGACCCGTCAGGCAACGCCGTTGAAGTCAAGGGCATGGTCAAACCCGAGCAAGTCTTTTCTGAGGCTTAATAAGAACCTTAACCTTGTGCGCAGCCAAAGATTCAGCCAAGTGCACATTCAAAGCTAAAGCTTTTACACTTAAACGGTTCGTTGTTTTTCGCAAAACCATTTCGCAATATTAATTAATCTGCAGGGTAGTATCCTGCGTGAAAAAAACGAAGTTTCCAGGGGACACTCATGAAAAAAATATCGAACGGTTTGAAAAAAATCATTGCGCCCGCAATTGCGGTGCTCGGCCTGTTGGCGTTGTCGTCTGGCGCCCAAGCGCAATACCCCAACAAGCCAATCAAAATGATCATCGGTTATACAGCTGGCGGCGCGGCCGACAAGCTGATTCGCCCCATCGCCGAACGCACATCAAAAATCATCGGCCAGCCGTTTATTATGGAATACCGACCCGGTGCTGGCGCCTCGATCGCGCTAGACATCACGTCCAAAGCTGACCCCGACGGCTATACCTTGCACATCACCGACTCAGGTCCCATGGTGATCCTGCCAAACATGCGCAAACTTGCCTATGATCCACTCAAAGACTTTACCAATATCGCCATGATTGCGGGCGGCGGCACAGCCATTGTGGTGCGCCCGGATTCGGCAGCTAAAGATATTAAAGGCTTGATCGCGTTGGCCAAAAAAGATCCTTCAAAATGGAGCTATGGCACCTCAGGGATTGGCGGTGTCGGTCATTTAGCGGGCGAGCAATTGAACAAGCTTGAAAACCTCGGCATCACTCACGTACCCTACAAAGGCGGCAACCCAGCCGTAGTTGAAGTGTTAGGTGGCCACGTACCATTTTTGTTCTCTTCTTTAGGGTCAGCCGCCACGCAAATCGAAGCCGGCACCCTCAAGGCCCTAGCAGTCACGTCTCTCAATCGTAGTGTCATGTTGCCTAATGTGCCAACCCTCGACGAGTCAGGCTACAAAGGCTTTGATGCTGCGATCTGGTTTAGCATCGTTGGCCCCAAAGGCCTGCCTGCTGAGGTGATGGCAAAACTCGTGCCTGCGTTTAACGAGGTGATGAAAGACCCAGCCGTGATTAAAGGCATTAACGTGGATGGCTATGACATGATGCCCATGACACCGGCGCAGATGGATGCTCTGGTGATCAAAGATCTCGCCAAGTGGGGTCGGGTCATTCAAGAGGCAAACGTTCGCGACGAGTAAGCCACAATTCAGTTGACAACGCTTCTGTCGCTCATTCTGCGACAGAAGCACTCAACCGCTATGCCTCAGAGCTATTCAATACCGGTAAGTCTCTTTGCGAGACTTCAGATCTGACCTGTATCCAACATGCCAGCTCACACTTAAGCGCTTGCAGCATCTAACTGCGCAATGGCCTCTGCGTCTAATACCAACACCGCAGCCTGCGCCAATTCAGCCAATTGCTCAAACGTGGTTGCACTGGCAATCGGTGCCGCAAGCCCTGGGCGCCCTTTGAACCAGGCAATTGCCACTTGCGCAGCCGTCGTGCGATAGCGTTCGGCGACAACATCAAGCGCTGCCAAGACTTTTAAGCCCTTAGCGTCAAGGTATTTGCCCGCACCGCGCGCACCGCGGGGGCTTTTGCTCAGATCGGCCTCAGAACGGTATTTGCCTGATAAAAAGCCTGAGGCGAGCGCATAGTAAGGGATGACACTCACACCTTCGCTTGCACACAGTGGCAAAAGATCAGCTTCAATTGCGCGTTCGAGCAAGTTGTAATGTGGCTGCATCGTTTCGTAGCGTGGTAAACCGGTGCGCGCGCTAACCTCTAGCGCTTGTTTGAAACGCGCGACCGAATAATTGGACGCACCGATCGCACGAATCTTACCGGCCTGAATCAATTTCTCGTAGACCGCAAGAGTCTCTTCGTGTGGTGTGATTTCATCATCGCGATGTGACTGAAACAGATCGATCACATCGGTCTGCAGTCGCTTCAGCGAATCTTCAATCGCGCGCGTCAAATATTGGGCAGCTAAGCCTTTGCCTATGCCTGGCATTTCCATCCCGGCCTTAGAAAAAATCAACACATCATGGCGACGGCCTCTGGCCTTTAACCATTCTCCGATAATGATTTCAGACTCACCGCCCTTGTTGCCAGGGACCCAGTACGAGTAAACATCAGCAGTATCCAAGGCATTCAAGCCTGATTCGACCAACGCATCTAGCAAACGAAACGACTGCGCCTTATCGACTGTCCAGCCAAAAATATTGCAACCAAAAATGACGGGGGGCACAGCAATGCCTGAACGGCCAAGTTGTATTTTTTGCACGATGGTCTCTGATTTGTAATTGGGATGACTCTAATCAGCATTAATTTAGCACTTGACCGCTCAAGGTGTCATAGCCAATATCAGCGATGATTTAACTCGAACGCCTCGAGGCAAACAGCAGCAATCCTGATAGCGCCGCCAAAGCACCGACACAACCATACGCAATGCCATAGTCATCAAAAAATGTCACCGTGACAGAGAAGATTGACGGCATCAGCATCACGCCGGCAAACATAATGCCTGAGCCTAAGCCTGTTGCCTCGGTTCGTTTCGCACCGCCCAAGCGCGCCCACTCTGCATACGCCAAGCCCGTAAACCCACTGGCTGTCGCGCCAGCCACCGCGCAGACGATCAGAACGAAAGACTGCGACCAACTCGCGGCAAACTGCCCCGCAAGCACTGCAGCCACACCCATCAGCAAACCCTGCGCAATGAGAAGCTGCCGTGCCGTCACACAGGTATCGGCCATCCACCCCCAGAGCGGTCGACTTAGCACTGCAGAGAGTTGATAGACGGCAAGTGCCCGCCCCGCTTGCACCAAGTCAAAACTGGTTTTAGTGGTCAGATGCACTGTCAAAAATGAAATGAAACAGAGCTGCACACCGCTAAAGACAAAGCTTGCAAACGCAAGAGACTTGATTGCACTGCTTTCATGCAATATCTTGACGGGCGACAGTATCCCCTTAGAAAATACCTGGGTTGCAGGATCACGATCGCTGTCCCAACGCGCGCGCGGAATTTGCAGTAACAACAAAGCGAGCATCACGGGTATTGTCTGACACAGCAGCGCGACCCGCCACCCCAGATGCAAGGTCAGCGGAACCATCACGAGCCCAGCCAACACCCCCCCAAGGGGCACGCCGATCTGTCGGATCGACAGCACTAGATTCATGATACCGATGGGCGTGCGCGGCACCAGTAAATGGGTGCTTGAGGGTGCCGTTGCGCCGTACGCCAAACCAAGCAGCGCGGCCCCAATCACCACCGAAAGCACACTGCCCAGCGAGCAAGCCAATAGCATCGCGAGCGTCGAGATCAGTACGAGTTGACTCACCCGCACTGCACCATAACGACGGATAAAGCGCGGAGACAGCAAAGACGAAATAATCCCGACACCGTAAACGGTAGAGATAAAGAAACCGACTAAAGTACCCGGCACCTGAAGATCTTTTGCGATCACCGGGGCCACCACTGGAAATGAGTAGGCCGCCATCGTGGCTAAGCTCTGGGTAGCGAGCGTTGCTGTGAGCGGCCACACCGGAAAACTCGCAGGCGGGTCAGTTCGCATATTGCCTTATTTCTTTAATCGACGTAACCTTTGCCGACTTAGCCTATGGTAAAAAAATAAAAGACCACAAAAATATTCGATGAAAAAATCTCATCAAAGCGGCCACAACGCTTCGTACGCGCAAGCTCGACAAAGCGATATTATTCCTTAAATAAGAGTATCGTGTGACGAACAGTTTTATTCTAATCAAGACAAATCGGCCGTATCTTCAACAGTGAATCGTATCGCCCCCTGTTCCAGGAGCTCTCGCATGACCCATATCATTCATCGTAGCCTGCGTATACAACCTGCCTCGGCGGTGTCTGGTAAAGGCATCTGGATTCAAGACTCTCAAGGACGCTCGTATATCGACGCCTCTGGTGGAGCCGCCGTGACTTCGCTCGGTCACGGACAACCCGACGTACTTGCAGCCATGCATGCGCAGATTGATCAGCTAGCCTATGCGCACACCTCTTTTTTTACGACACAAGTCGCTGAAGAACTCGCAGACGAGCTGATTCGTACTGCACCGGCAGGTATGAGCCATGTCTATTTAGTGAGCGGAGGTTCTGAGGCGATGGAGGCCGCCCTCAAAATGGCGCGTCAATATTTTGTTGAGATCGGACAGAGCCAACGCAGCCACTTCATCGCCCGTCGACAGAGCTATCACGGCAATACCTTGGGTGTGTTGGCAGTGGGCGGCAATGAGTGGCGTCGCGCTCCTTTTGCACCGCTGCTTGTCCCCGCGACACATATCTCACCCTGTTATCCCTATCGCGAGCAACCCCAAGGCGAAACGGATGAACAGTATGTGGCTCGCTTAGCGCACGAATTAGAGGCAGCCATTTTGGCTCAAGGCGCAGACCGCATCATTGCCTTTGTCGCCGAAACAGTGGGTGGCGCCACTGCGGGGGTGCTCACCCCTGTGCCCGGTTACTTCAAGGCCATGCGAGCGGTCTGCGACAAATATGGGGTATTGCTGATTTTGGATGAAGTGATGTGCGGTATGGGTCGCACAGGGACGCTCTATGCTTCAGAGCAAGAAGGTGTCACACCAGACTTGGTGGCCATCGCCAAAGGGCTTGGCGGCGGCTATCAGCCGATCGGTGCCTTATTGGCGCAAAAGAAGATCGTCGATGCGATGTCGGCCGGCAGTGGTTTTTTTCAACACGGGCACACCTATTTAGGCCATCCCGTCGCCTGCGCTGCAGCACTCGCGGTGCAGACCGTCATTAAACGCGATGGGTTGTTGGCTCAGGTACAACACAATGGTTTGACGTTTGAAAGTATTCTAAAAGAACACTTTAAAGGCCACTCTTACATCGGCGATATTCGTGGTCGTGGCTTTTTTTGGGGTATCGAGCTGGTTCTAGACCAAGAAAGTAAGACTCCTTTTGATCCTGCCCTGCAGCTTCATGCAAGAATCAAAAAAACGGCCCTAGCCAGTGGCTTATTGTGCTACCCCATGGGGGGCACAGTTGATGGGCGCAAAGGTGATCATGTGCTGTTAGCGCCACCTTTTATCACCACACAAAACGAACTTCATGAAATCGCCGCCCGACTGCGAACCGCGATCGATCAGGTGATCGCTGAAGTGCAGCCATTAGAAACGGCCGCGCACGTTTAATCGCAACACTTGCTTTAACATCCTCTCGGAGATCTCTGTGTTCAAGCTCAAGGTTTTTTCTGCTCTTTGTTCGCTCGTGCTGTTAGCAGGGTTCACCCAATCCCCACGCATTGCCCTAGCGCAAACGCTCGCAAAAGAACAAGTACTGCGATTTGGCCTGGCGTTTAATGACATTGCCACGCTGGATCCACATTTTGCAGTGGGCAGTAGTGAAACACCTATCGTCATGAATATTTACCAGGGCTTAGTCGAATTTCCGTCCGGAGAAATGAACGGTGACAAAGTCGTCGCTGGCCTCGCTGAAAAGTGGTCGACCTCGCCAGACGCCAAGCAATGGACGTTTGAATTACGCAAGGGAGTCAAGTGGCACAAGGGAATGGGTGAATTCACCTCTGCCGACGTCAAGTATTCGATCGAACGCGTTTTGGACGATAAATTCGGTTCGCCCTTTCGCGGCAGCTTGAGCAACGTCGAGCAGGTCGAGATACTCGGACCGTACACCGTACGGGTGAAGTTAAAACAACCTGATCCAACTTTCACCCACTTGATGGCCGGCTATCAAGCGGGTTACATGATGTCGAGCGCAGCGGCACAACAAAAACTTGACCCTAAACTGAATCCTGTTGGTACCGGCCCTTTTGAATTAGGCGGATACAAACCACGTGAAAGCGTCACACTCGTGCGCAATGATGCTTTCTGGCGCGGTAAACCTATTGTCGAACGTATCGTTTATCAGTTCATGCCCGAGGCAAGCACCCGTGAATTAGCGCTGCGGTCAAACGAAGTGCAAGCGATTGGCATTCAGGCTAAACAGGATATCGTTGACCGCTTACGTAAAGGTGGTTTTTTTGTCGATTTGACGGCGCCTGCCAATACCTTCGTGGTGTATTTAAATCTGAATCAAAAACCTCTTGAGGATATCCGAGTACGCAAAGCCCTTTCGCACGCAACAGATCGTAATAATTTGATTGCGTTCTTGGGTAAAGACCTTGCAAGCCCAGAGTACTCGGCCCTGCCAGTTGGCTACACCGGACACACGAGCGATATTGAAAAATATCCTTTCGATCTGAAGCGTGCGAAAGAGCTACTCACCGAGGCTGGCTTTCCAAACGGTTTTAAGATGACCGTCAATATGAGCAATAGCAATATTTATTTGCCGCCGATCCAGGTATTACAAGAGCAATGGAAAAAAATTGGTGTCCTCATCGATCTAAAAGTGGTCGATCATCCCACTTACCATCGACTCATCCGACAAGACGTGAATCCAATCGTTCTGTACGGGGCATTTCGTTTTCCGATGACCGGTCAGATTTATTTTGATCAATTTTACGCAGCGTCATCATCCATCAGCAAGCCAACGGCCATCACCAACTTTACGCACTACGGCGAAAATATCTCTGGTGTAGACGAGCTGTTGGCTAAAGCCACGTACAACCCAAACGCTCAAGAACAAATTTCGCTGTGGCAAGAAGCGCAAAAAAAGATAGCTCGTGACGTGATCGCCATCCCGCTTTACACGCAGTACTATGCCATGGCACGTTCAAAAGCACTCGATCTTGGTCATGAACAAAAAAGTTTTATTTTTTATCAGATCACTGAGGCGACTCGAGTCCTTGTGCCTTAATGACGAGACGAGCTTAGTCTATGACCGGTTTTTTGCTCAGACGATTTTTCACGCTAATCGTCATTTTGTTTTCAGTGCCCACGATCGTTTTTTTTGTCATGCGACTCGTGCCGGCCGATCCGGCTCTTGTCGTCTTGGGTGATCAAGCCTCGGCAGAAGCAATTGCCGCGTTTCGTCAAAAAGCCGGCCTAGACCAGCCCCTGTTCACTCAGTACAGCGAATTTATGCTGGACCTAATGCATGGCGATCTAGGAAACTCTTTGATTACCGGAAAATCGATCTCCGAGCAGATCTGGTCGGTCTTTCCTGACACCTTAGCCCTTGCGCTCACGGCGCTTGTGGTGGGCGCAGCGGTGGGGATTCCGATCGGCGTCATCACCGCCGTGAAGCGCAACGGCTGGATCGACTTTTCTGGTCGGGTCTTTGCACTGCTTGGCTTCTCATTTCCGTCTTTCTATTTAGGCGTATTACTGTTGCTCGTTTTTTCTGTCTGGCTCGGATGGTTTCCAGTGATTCACAGCATGCGAGGTGATTCAGTGGGTGAATACCTCCAGAAACTGGTCTTGCCTGGCTTAAGCTTAGGCTTGGTGCAAGCCGCGTATGTCACGCGCCTCACGCGCTCGACGATGATTGAAGCACTGAGTCAAGATTATGTACGCACAGCGTTTGCGAAAGGCTTAACGCCCTACGAAGTTTTTTTCAAGCATGCACTGCGCAATGTCTTGGTCATCGTCATCACAGCCATGGGGGTGTACACCGGGACCATTCTGGGCGGCGCAATCTTAACCGAGACTGTGTTTAACCGTCCCGGCCTTGGCAAACTTTTGATCGGCGCAATCGCGCAACGCGACTACAACCTGATCCAATCCGGTCTGATTGTCTTTGCCTTGATCATCGTGTTTGTCAACTTATTAGTTGACCTTAGTTATGGCTTGCTTGATCCTCGAGTCAAATATGCGTGAGCCGATCTCTTACGTGCAAACTGACACTACACCCAGCCGCCGCAGCACTTGGTCGCTTCGGTTGGGCCTACTCGTCGCAGATCGCGGTGCACTGGCCGGCCTGCTCATCATTGCCTGCATAGCCTTGGTCGCGTTGCTTGCACCGTGGATCGCGGTCGACCCCACCGAGCAAAGCATCACGCAAGCGTTTGCCCCGCCCTCGATGACGCATTGGTTTGGTACGGATGAGTTTGGTCGTGACGTACTGAGTCGTGTGATCTATGGCACGAGACCCGCTTTGTATGTAGGAATCTTATCTGTACTCGTTTCGATTTTGCTTGGTATGCCACTGGGTATTCTGGCAGGCTATCGTGGCGGCTGGATCGACACGGCCGTCTCGGGCTTTGTCGATATTATGCTGTCATTTCCGTCATTGTTATTGGCGTTAATGGTTGTCGCGCTTGTTGGGTCTAGCATGGGTGTGCTTGTTTTTGCAATCGGGATCGCGCATGTGCCAATCTTTATCCGCTTGGCGCGCAGCTCAACACTCATTATTCGCGAACTTGATTATGTCACGGCAAGTCGATCCTTCGGTGGACGTCAGTTTCACATTTTGCTCAGACATATTTTTCCGAATGCGGTGGGCCCACTCATTGTGATGGCCACACTTAGCATCGCCGGTGCAATTCGCGAAGAGGCCGCCTTGAGCTTTTTGGGCCTTGGCATACAACCCCCTGAACCAAGCTGGGGCAATCTGATACGCGACGGAGTGACCTCGATTCTTGACGCTCCTTGGTTAGCCTTGATCCCGGGGCTTTGTCTGACGCTAGCAGTTTTAGCGTTTAACCTCTTGGGAGACTCTGTGCGTGACATACTTGACCCACGCGACCTGTCAGCTTCTGCACTAAAAAAAGGAAAATAATATGGCAACTCATTCAAAGCGTCCGCTTCGCGTCGCCATCGCAGGGTTCAAACTCGAATCCGTCACCTTTTTACCCAACCTCACAACGCTCGCAGACTTTCAGGCGGTCGAAGTTCGAGGCAATGATTTGATTGAGCGTCATCGTGGCGCAAACACGCCTATCGGAGGCTTTGTAGCGGTATGCGAAAGCAATGATGTAGAAATGCTGCCAATCATCTATTCAGAAGCTGGAGCTGCGGCCTGCTCGTCTGACGAAGCTTTTGACTATTACCTCAACGCAATACTTGAGGGGCTCAACATTGAGCACCTCGACGGTATTTTGTTAGATTTGCATGGCGCCTTGGTGACGCCACAACGCCTCGACGGCGATGGCGATATTATTGCTGCAGTCCGTCAGAAGGTGGGGGATCAGATTCAGATTATGGTCGCACTTGATTATCATGCGAATTTAGATCAAACGACCATCGCCCAAGCCAACGCTGTCTTCGGCTATCACTTTTCACCGCACACCGATCAAGCACAAACCGGAGAGCGCGCGGCGAACTGTTTACTTCGCACGTTGCGAGGCGAAATTCATCCCGTCATGCATTTTTGTAAACCCGGTTTAATGGTGCCGAGTATTTTTAGTGCAACCGACCTTGAACCCTTAGCAACGGTTGTGCGCGACTCAATCCAACGCGCTGAAGACTCAAGCGAGTATCTAGATATCTCTATTTTTGCAGGGTTTTCATACGCAGATGTACCGAACTGTGGCTTTTCGGTGCTAGCGGTTGCAAATCAAAATCGACAGCTTGCGCAAGCGTCAGCCGAAGAGTTTTGCGGCATTCTTAAAAAAGCGAAGGCTGCCTTCAGTCATCGAGAACTTGTTTACAGCCTGCACGAGGGGCTTGCCGAAGCGCAACGCCAAGTCGCACTCACTAAACGGCCCGTCGTCCTGCTTGAACATGCCGACCGCATGGTCGACTCAACCCATGTCTTAAAAGAGGTGGTACGACTGAAGCTTGGCCGCACCGCTGTTCCCTTTTTATGGGATGCCGCGGCCGTCGCACAAGTCATCCGAGCCGGCGTGGGTACGCAAGTCACCGTGTCAGTCGGCGGACATAGCTCAGACCGAGCCGGTGACCCTGTCAGCATTACCGGAAAAATTATCTTTGCAGGCCCAAAGGCGTTTCGCGCAACCGGCCCTTATTACACGGGGCGCTGGATTGATTTAGGTGATGTGGTGGTGATCGACACCGGCTACATGGTACTGAGCCTCACCACACGTCCGTCTGTGGCCGTCTCTGAAGACTGTTTCATACAGTTTGATATGAGTATCAATGATTTCAACTATGTACTGTTACGCTCTAAGACCCACTTCAGAGCCTCTTATACCGATATTACTGGGGCCATCATCATCATCGACACCCCAGACTGGGGCCCCGCTGACTTGTTGACCTTAGACTACAAGCACGTGCCGCGCGCGCAAACCTATCCCTTCAGCGAAGCTTAACTGAACAGTGGATACGCCCTCTCCAATACTCAGCGTCAGCGACTTGACCTTAACAGTCAAGAGCAAAACACCCTATACCCTTGTCGATGGCGTGTCGTTTGACGTCGGTGCCGCAGAGGTGCTGGGGATTGTAGGCGAGTCGGGTTGTGGCAAAAGCGTATCGGCGATGTCCATTCTGCGTCTCAATAGCCCCGCAATCGAAATGACAGCCGGAAAAATTCTCTTTAATCAAGAGGATCTGATGCATTGCAATGAACAGCGCTTGCGTAAAGTGCGCGGTGGTGAAATTGCAATGATCTTTCAAGAGCCGATGACGTCGTTAAATCCGGTTTTTACGATCGGTCGTCAAATCATTGAGACCATACGCGCCCATCAAAACATATCAGCCAAAGCCGCACGTAATATTGCGATTGAGTTTTTAGGGCATGTTGGCATTGCCTCACCGCAGACCCGAATCGACGACTACCCGCACCAACTTTCGGGCGGCATGCGTCAGCGCGCCATGATCGCAATGGCTTTAGCTTGCCAACCTAAGCTACTCATTGCAGACGAACCTACGACGGCGCTTGATGTCACGATACAGGCGCAAATCCTCGATTTATTACGAAGCCTACGTCGCGATTTTGGCATGGCCGTCATGATCATTACCCATGATCTTGGTGTGATCGCCGATATTGCTGACCGCGTGGTGGTGATGTATGCAGGGCGAGTGGTCGAGCAAGCGACCGCGCAGGCATTATTTGATACCCCCAAACATCCCTACACTGAGGGTTTGTTGCAAAGCATTCCGCCGCTGGATTATGACGTGGCCCGCTTGCCGACCATTGCAGGCGCGGTGCCGCTTCCACAGCGTATGCCCTCGGGGTGTCGCTTCGCGCCAAGATGTCCCTCTGCACAACAAGCCTGTATGGACGTTGATCCACGGCTCAAGCTCTTAACGCCCGAGCATGCCGTCGCTTGCCTGCGCCACACTGGTTATCAAAACTGATGACGCAAAGCCCGTTCACCCCCGTCCGCGAAGCCAGTCAGGCAAGCGCTGTCATGCTCAAGGTGCATGACCTTGCCGTGCATTTCAAACAAAAAGGTGGCTTCTTACCTTGGCAAAAGTCCTCACCCTTACGAGCAGTCGACGGCGTTAGTTTAGAGATCTATGAAAATGAAACGCTCGGACTCGTGGGTGAAAGTGGCTGCGGTAAGTCTACGCTCGCTCGTGCAATCGCAAGACTGCTGACACCCACTCGAGGCACGATTCATTTTGAAGGCAAGGACATCAGCACTTGCCCTGAGCACCAACTTGGCGACGTGCGTGCACACATTCAGATGGTCTTTCAAGATCCCAGCAGCTCACTCAACCCCCGAATGACGATCGAACAAATCATCGCTGAACCGATGGCCATCGCGCATTGGGATAAACAGAGGATCGCAGCACGTACTGCTGAACTCCTGGACTTAGTTGGACTCAATCACACACATTTGCAACGCTATCCACACGAGTTTTCTGGCGGCCAAAAACAACGTATTGTCATTACGCGTGCGTTAGCCCTACACCCCAAGTTGGTGGTATGTGACGAACCCGTTTCTGCGCTCGATGTGTCGGTGCAGGCGCAAATTATTAATTTGCTCAAAGATATTCAAGCGCGCCTCGGTGTCAGCTACCTGTTTGTTGCACACGACCTAGGGGTGGTGCGCCAGATTTCTCAACGTGTGATGGTCATGTACCTTGGAGAAATCGTAGAAAGCGCTTTGAAGTCTGACCTCTATGCGCACCCACTACATCCCTACTCGCAAGCCTTACTTTCAGCGATTCCTCGACCAAAGCCAGGCCTCGCAAAGCAACGTATCATTTTACGTGGCGAGTTACCCTCGGCATCCAACCCACCTTCAGGCTGTCGCTTTCATCAGCGCTGCCCTAAAGCTCGAGCTGAATGTGCAGAACAAAAACCTTTATTAAGAGAAGTTGCCAAGGGGCATCACGTGGCCTGTCATTTTGTCGAAGAACAGGCGCAAGTGTGTGAAGAGCTCGCTCATGAGCATTAGATTATGGAATGATAGCGCTATGACCTACTCACAACAACTTGGCAACATCATTGCCAATCTCAGCTACGCCGACATCCCGGCAAACGTCGTCCGCAAACTGAAAACCTGTCTGTTATACGGCACCAGCATGTCGGTCACGGCTTCGGATGATCGCGCACTCCTCGATGCAGTCGTCGAGCTGCATTCGGCACCGGGCAAGGCCAAAACAATGGTGTTGCCCTTGCAACTGACTGCTGCCGATGCAGCGTATATCGACGCTTACAGAATGTGTTCAAGGGGTCAAAATGACACCTTTGCTGACATCGTGGCACACCCTGGTTGTATTGTGATCCCTGCCCTGCTCGCCGTCGCGCAAGAGTGCCAGGCCGATGGACGTCAGGTACTGACGGCAATGGCTGCCGGCTATGAATGTTTGGCAAGCATTGCCACCGGCGCCTCTGAAGCTGTGGTCAAAAATCGCTTTCGCGCGACCTCTGTCTTTGGTGTGTTTGCTTCTACAGCCGCTGTTTCAAAATTACTGGGGCTCGATGCTGTCCAAACAGCAAACGCGCTTGGCCTAGCCAGTCAATTATCCGCAGGAACCATGCAATGCTGGGGTGAAGGAACACCCGAGTGGCGCCTTCAAGTGGCGAATGCCGCGCGTGGCGGTGTGATTGCCGCGCGTCTTGCACAGAAGGGGTTTCCGGCGGCATCCAAAGCACTTGAAGGAGACAGTGGTTTGTATGCGGCTTTTGCCAACAACACCCAGGTCGCGCCGCCTCAATGGAACTGGCAGACCCCAAGTGTGGTGTACAAGCCCTTACCCGGCTGTCTGATTAATCAAGGGCCGCTCTATCAACTCTTGACCTTGCAACGCCAACATCATTTTGTTGCCGACGACGTCAAGTCAATCGAGGTCACATTTTCGCCGCGTAATGCAAACTATCCTGGCACGAAGAATTATGGGCCGTTTGATTCGCCAACTGGTGCCATTATGAGCTGTGCGTTTATGCTTGCAACAGGGCTACGGGATGGGACCTTAAAGCTCACAGATTTTGACAAGCATTATGGCCCAGGTGCCATTCATGCGTTGAGTCGCTGCGTCAGTGTGCATGAATCTGAAAGCATCACTGATTGGGGCAGTAAGATTGTGATCACGTTAAACAATGCCACGGTATTGACTGACGAAATCTCAGACCTTTCAAGATTCGCCTTTGAGTGGGATGAAGCCGAGAGCAATCTAGCCGCAATGACTAGCGAATGGCCGTTTAGCGACTCGCAAACGCGTTATCAAACGGTTAAAGGCCTCATTCAACATTTCGAAAATGCACAATCTGTCGAAACGCTCTTAGACTTGTTAAGACCTTAATCATCAATACCCTGGAGACAACTCAGTGACCCCAACCACCCTCTATACCAAGGCGTCATCCTTTACAAAAACGCTCACGGCGATCGGTCTGACGACCTTGAGCTTTTTTGTCTACCCGCAAGTTTGGGCGCAAGACTATCCGACTAAAAACATCAAAATCATCGTACCGTTTGCAGCAGGAGGTCCTGCCGACATCGTCACGCGTCAGGTGGCTGCGTCAATGTCCTCAGTCTTAGGCCAGCCCATGGTCATCGAAAACGTCACAGGCGCAGCCGGCATCGTCGGAACAAAAATGGGCGCAGCTGCGGCCCCAGACGGCTACACACTCTTACTCGGCGGAACCGGCACCCACACCACAAACGAATTTTTATACCCCTCACTGCCCTATGACTCTGATAAAGACTTTACTCCAGTGGTCTTGATGTACAAGGCCATTAATGTTTTTGTTGTACCTGCCAATTCGCCTATCCAGACACTGGCAGACCTCATCAAGCAAGCCAAACAACAACCGGGCATCCTGAACTACGGGCTCGGTGCCATCGGCAGTTCAAGTCATCTCTCGTTCGAAAAATTTAAAAAAGAGGCTGATATCCAAATCGTTGCCATCCCCTACAAAGGTATGCTCCCAGCCTACACCGACATGATGGGCGGGCGTATACAAGTGATGCCAAATGACATCAGCAATGCGACCGAACAAATCGCCTCAGGTAAGCTGCGCGCCCTTGCCGTCACCTCAGCGCAACGTTTTCCTTACCTCCCTGATATCCCAACGGTCGCTGAACAAGGCTTTCCAGGTTTTGAGGGTGTGGGCTGGGGTGGTTTATTCGCACCCGCCAATACACCAATAAATATCGTCAATAAAATTGCCTCTGCCGCAGCACAAGCCTACAAAACCGAAGAACTCAAACAAGCGATGCGAGCACGCAAAGTCGAAATTATAGAAAGCACCCCAGCACTATTTGCGAGTTTTATTGTGCAAGAACGCAAGAAATGGGAAAAGGTCATTCAAGATTCAAATATCAAGCTTGAGCAGTAAAACTCTGAGTGTGTAACCTATGACTAAAAATGGATCGGACACCGCATTCAGTTAGAGCGGGATATCAGAAGAAACAAGTATAAATATTGGTTACGCTTCACTAAGACCGAAAGTGCCAAAAGGTTGTGAAGGACCTCAAAGAAAACTACCCGCTCACTTACACTCGACACGTGTCAATCTCAAACAGGCTAAAACATCATGAAAATCGGACGTTATCGCGGTACCAACGGCATTGAACGCCTCGGCGTTGCGGTCAGTCACGGCAAAGAACTCAAAGTGCTTGACTTACAAGCCGCTGCACACGCGCACGCGCAATATTCACAGTTTCCGGTCACGATGGATGCCTTTATGGCAGCGGGTGCGCGTGCTTTGCAAGAGGGTTATCAGGTGATCGAATGGGCGACTCGTCAAGGAGACTCAGATTTATGGATGGCTGAAGCGACGACGCCTTGGATGATCCCTCTGAACGTACGTAACTGCATTGCCGGCGGCCGAAACTTCGCTGCGCACCGTGCTGAAACACTTGA
>Ga0114968_10002085_pt1 | contig 15405 bp, 9 predicted proteins | sample M_130807_EF_Meta_FD_87020 | JGI IMG/M metagenome (GOLD analysis project Ga0114968, IMG submission 87020) | Freshwater microbial communities from Lake Montjoie, Canada to study carbon cycling - M_130807_EF_MetaG | ecosystem: Environmental > Aquatic > Freshwater > Lake | place: Lake Montjoie...
CAGCGGAACTAACGACTGTCCCATCGCTCCTTGTCGTCGGATAGCCAGAAGTTTTACGGACAATAACCGTTGATGTGACATTGGAAGAAGAATTGGTCCAGTTTAAGACGACGGAATTGCCTGATGGCGTGGCGGTTACACCGGATGGATGAATAGGTTCCTGAATCAGGATGATAATTTTGTTTGTTCCTGTGTTTCCAATATATAGTTTGTTATTACTGTCAACAAAAATGCCTCTCGGGATGTTAATGCCAGTTGAATACGTTTCAAGGAGAGTGCCGCTCGAATTATATTTTTTGATTTTATTGTTACCTGCATCAGAGAGATAGACGTTCCCGGCCGAATCGACGGCGATACCGGATGGATTGGCGAGTCCTGAGCTCGCAAACGTGCTATCCGATGTGGGGGTGAATTTTTGGATCCGTGCATTGTCGCAGTCGGCCACATAAAAGTTGCCGGACCCGTCCAGAGCAATTTCCATGGCATTGGAGGCCAATTGCGTACCCGTCGCATTTCGGGTGGCAGTTTGTGTGCCGCTAGAATTATATAGTTTCACGCTTTGCTCACTCACCACATAAAAATTACCTTGGGCATCGATGGCCACACCATTTGGGGCACTTGTAGAAATAAATGTAGTTGGGGATGAGAGATTGGCCGTGTATCTCACAATTTTACTCCCCGAGTTAGCCGCCACATAGATATTTCCTGCACTATCTTGGGCGATTTGCGTGGAAAAGTTTGGAATCGGAGGGTATTGTAAAGGAAATCCCCCAGTAGATGAAAACTTGAATATACAGCCCCCGGATCCGTATTCAACGACATACAGATTTCCACCGTTGTCTATACCCCCCTTGGTTACATAGATACCTAATGGGTGGGATAGCGAGAATGGTCCTGTATTAAATGTCCCATAAAGTTTCATGGTTGCTCCTGCCTCGGTTGCTCCAAAAGCAATGCAGATAGCCACAATGATGACAAGGCGTATCCACTGGCAAATAGTGTATAAAAATCTAGAGGGGTTTGGCATTTATAGTCATATTAGAATAATCCATTTGACAATTGCAAACTGGAAACAAGATTTGCCCCGTGATAGCCCAATGCTTGGTATCCCGGAACCTTTCTTGCAGTCACAGCAAAAGGCGACCTATTCTCAACAAAACTGATGTTTACCCTCTTATTAAATAGGGAATACTCAAACAGTCATCAAAAAAGAAGAAGGGGTTCCATGATTCAAAAAAGACTACTTTATTTTACAGTCCCAGTCCTGGTTTTAGGGATTGCGCTCTCACTTACGGGCTGCGAACAGAATGTGTTCAAAAGCTTGGTAAAAGATACCGGACCTACAGATACAAAATCACTGATCGAATCCGGTCATTTCACGGAAGCTATTTCAAAAGCCGATGAAACTCTTAATGATTCCTCCGCTACACCAGTAGAAAAACAACAGGCCTACGTCGATAAAGGAACGGCGATCTTGGGTCAAAACAATGTCGAGTTTTCAAATGTTTTGTCTGTTATTTCAGAGTTTACTCAAGACACCGTAAATACAAAAAACGCCTACGAATCCGCGCAAGAAAAAATCCCTATTGATGTTGATGCTGCTAAATCGAGTGCAGAGGCCTTAAATTCAGCGGATGAACTTACAAGTGACTCCTTGAGACTGACATCACTCATAAATATCCCAACCGTAAATAATAATGTTCAATTTACCCGTGGAGTAGCTAATTTAGTTGTGGTTATTAAAATGTGCTCACTCGTTATGACAGTTGAAAGTGATAATACAGTCACATTGAATAGAGAAATTTCGCCCGATTGGACTACGGCTGTGAATTACCTGACAGGAAGTCCAACGCGCACCATCTATTATTACGCAGCAAATGCACAAGATGCATTTGTAAAATCCAATGCGTTAACCTCAAGTCAATTGAACATTGTCACAAAAGTAGCAACAACTGCATTAAATATAAAAATGCTCAGAACTGCGATGGATAACAACACCACGTTCACAATTGTGGATAGATCTGGGGTTTCTGCAGGATTTTATACAACGCCATCACCGTTTACTTCTAATAGTGTCGATAGAGAGGCGCTCTTGCATACATGTATGAATAAAATTGGAAGTTACGTGAAATGAAAAGGGGAATAACTATGAGACAATCCTATTACGCAGCTTTATTGATCCTGATGCTTGGAACAGAACTTCTCGCAACCGAACCTTTAGCGTTCAGTTCGATTAGGCAAATCGGAATGGGTGGAGCTGGAGTCGCGGTTTGCAATGGAGATGCTGCTCTTTATCAAAATCCCGCGCTATTAACCGAGATAAAAAAATCAGAATTTAAGTTGCCGCAACTTCGTGTCGAGATTGGAAAAGATCTTTTATCCAAACAATCTGACATTCGCGAGCTTGTAAAAAGCAAATCGGATTCTGATCAAGGGGCCATGCTGAAGAAATTAGTCCCAACAGAAATTGCCGCCGGCGGGGGACTTTCCAGCATTTTTTCGTATGTTTCAACAGGATTCGGAATGGGTGTATTTTCTAACGCATCGGTAACTGGAAAACTGGTAAATACCGTACAGCCAACCCTGAAAATCGAGGGGGTTTCGGACGTAGCGCCCGCAATTGGATATGCCCGAAAGGTCTCCATTTTTGGACAATCGTTTTCATTGGGGGCCTCAGGAAAATACGTTATTCGTAACACAATGTATGACAAAAGTTCGGGCACAGAGTACATCGAAATGGGAAATGCAGATTTGATCAAAGCGATTAATGACAAAACGCTTACTGATAAATTTAAAAACACGTTTCAGTCGAAAGGGTTTGGGGTTGACCTGGGTGTGGCCACGCCGTTTTCAATGGGGTCAACACATGGGCAGTTTGGATTCGCAGTTCGAAATATTGGAGGATCCTTAAAGGGAAAAATGAAACTGGATGACGGAAGTTCTATTGATAAAACGGTAACCCTACCAATAGAATCCGTTTTGGGTGTCTCAGCAACACCTTCTCTACCGTTATTTGGACGAGTATTAATGGCAGCGGATTATGCTGTTTCCCCAAGCAGCACACCCTTTAAAAGTCTTAGCATGGGAGCTGAAAAACAATTTTGGAATGGACATATGAGTTTGAGAGGTGGATTGCATCAAGGGTATGCTGTTTTTGGAGTAGGTGTGTCTGCATTAAAATGCCATTTGGAATATGCCTATCGCACAGTAGAAAACGGGACGGAAGTCGGGCAGGATCCTGTTTCATCACATGTACTAGAGTTGGGCCTTAGATTCTAAGGTACCAATCGTACACCACACCTGCCCACTAGATATGTGTCAAAAAAGGAGAAACAATTATGGGCAATCCAGGAAATACGATTCGTTTACACCGAGTATTTAAAGCACCAGTAGAGAGAGTGTTTCGTGCATTTAATGCCATGCTGAAGATGAAAAAAATAAATGTTGCGGAAATTGATGCGGCAAGAAAATGATCATCTTCAATTCGGTCTAACAACCAAGCGCCCTTGCCCAATCACTTTCCCAGTATGAATCAACATATAGGGATACACTCCGCTTGGCAGGTCTTTATCCAAATTTTCTCGGCCGATATGTACTTTGTTATAGCCGGCTTTTGCTCCGTTATCGACACCTGAGACTAACATCACACGGTATACTTCCGAGCCGCTTGCTGTGTACACCCTCAAATCAATATCCGCATCCTCATTCAAATAATATCCAATATCTGTTCCGGTACTTAGTTTAAATGGATTGGGATAATTTAGAGGCCGATCGACTAACAACCCCGAACTGCTACCCACAATGCCGATATACCCGTCTGTCTCAAACGATGTTGTATCCCACGATAAGCGTGATTCTAGATCCGGTAGATCAAATGTTACGGCCTCACTTTGTGGATGAAGCGCATTTAAACGTAGTGATGATACTGGGCGGTTTACAATGAGAATTTTGTCGCCCGGTAATGCAATATAGCCATCCAACGCTACTTTAATGGTTCCGCTGAGTGAGATACCCTGTGTGGTTTGAATGAGTGCAGATGTGTTGGATAAGGCGTCTGTGCTATGTGCCAACCCCACGTTGATGGCTTTTAAGGTAATCGCTAATTGCCCCGTGCTGCCTTGCGTATAATTTCCGGTAATCAGTATCGGGGTGTCGCTTTTAACAACCAAAGTCCCACCGTTATTGTTTAGATTTCCAACAACACCTTGGGCTTCCATCGTTCCCCCGGTCCAAGTAAAGGCATCTGTCCCCTCGTTCGCTGCGATTTCAAATGTCGTTGTTTTTAAAGTTCCTCCGCTTAATGAATATAAGCTACCACTTGAGATTTGTAATTTCCCACTGATCGCAACACTTCCTGCGGTTTGTTTTACAACACCTTGGCCACCGCTAAACCCAACGTTTACATCGCCGATATCTCGCCAAACACCATTCGCTGAAGCAATGACAACATGGCCGACAGATCCACTTCCGACACCTAGTTTTGTGCCATTAGTGCTATAGGTTGCAGCGATATTTAAAGTGGCCTGCTTGGCATTTTTTCCAATTTTAGCGCCCACAATGGGAGTGGTGATATTTGTGGTAATGCGGATTTCACCTTTTTCAATTTCGCCCCGCGTGATGAGTTTTTCAATTGATGGTTTTGTGTCGATTAGAATACTAGCCGTTGAGGCCGAACTAATATTGCCATAAGCATCTTTGGCAAAGATGGCGAAATAATACGTTCCTTCTTCTAGTGATGTTGCCGTGTGGCTAGTAGCATCGCTGTCAGTTAAAACGGCAGTTCCGGCGGTTATCGATGTTGGGAATTCAGTAGTGCTTTTTCGCAATGTTACGGAGGTTGTATCACTTGATTTTGTCCAACTTAAGGACGCCGTTGTTTCTTCGGATGTGATGGCGAAACTTCCCGGTTTTGATGGCGGGGCACTATCACACGTTAACTGCGTTGCAGTCCCTGCGTTAGAGGTATTTGCGTAGTCATCTACTCCATATAGTGTATACAAATAGGTGCCGTCACTTAGCTGGGTTTGGGACAGGCTGGTTACTGTGGATGGGATATTGGAACTGACAACCGTTGCTATGCCACCGTTGTAGCTTTGTTTTAGGATGAACTTGGATGTGCCGGATGGAACGGTCCATGTTAGGTCAATGGTTTTACCAGTTAAGGTCGGCTTTGTTGCAGTAAGTGTTGGTGCATCGGGTTGGTTGGCTTTGATGGTTAACATTGTCGATGTTCCTACATTCGATGTATTTGCATAGGCATCCACAGCATATAACAGGTATGTGTACGTTCCATTGTCTAAACCTGTTTGGGATAAGCTGGTTTTTGATGACGACATATTGCTGCTCACCACAATGGCTGTTTCGCTGTTATAGCGTCGTTTTAGGACAAATTTTGCAACGCCAGATGGAGTATCCCAGCTTAGGTTAATCGTTCTAGAATTTAACGCGGGTTTTGTCGCTGAAATGTCGGGGGCCGAAGGTGCGTTTGTATCAATCGTCAGTGTGCTGGATGTCCCAACATTCGATGTATTTGTATAGTCATCCACGGCATACAGTAGATACTCATACGTTCCGTCACTAAGGGCAGATTGTGAAAAACTTGTTGTTGTTGATGACATATTGGCACTGACGACCGTTGCAGCTTCGCTATTCAATTTTCGTTTTAAAAGGAACTTGGATGTAGTGGCTGGCTGCGTCCACTCTAAGGAAATTGTGTCGCCATTCAAACGTGGTTTTGTGGCCGTAATTACAGGTCGGCTTGGCGCTGTTATATCGATGACCACTTCCGCGGATCCAGTCGCCGATTTATTCCCATAAGCATCAATGGCAACTACTGAAACGGTGTGAATCCCTTCTGAAAAAGGGGCGTTTAAGTAAGCGTTTTGTGTGGCCCATATCCCATCCAGCCCTGTTTCCGAACTACCTACTTTATCCCGATAATTAAACGTCTCCGTTCCCGTTGGCCGTGTCCATGTCACGTTTACCGTTGCGCTATTTAAGGCTAGTTTTGTAAGCGTCACCACAGGGGCAGACGGTGCGGTAGTATCCACTACAACAGATGCCGTTACTTTTCCGCTGATATTGCCAAACGTATCGTTTGCAAAGAGGCTGTAATAATACGTACCGTCCACTTTATCGCGTTGGCTTAAACTGGTCGCAGTAGAGTTTGCGGTTACTAAAAGCCCTTCACTGACCGAGGTTGGGTAGCTACTGGATCCCACTCGGATAACAACCGAGGCAAAATCTACCGACGGGTTTGTCCAGGATAAGGAAATCGTACTACCGCTAGCTGAGGCGAGAAACGCAGTGGGTTTACTGGGCGGGGTGGTATCAATACGCACCGTATCAGAAATCCCTGCATTGGATGTGTTTTGATACGCATCAACGGCGTATAACGTGTACGCATAATCGCCATCGTCTAAATTTGGGATAGACAGAGTCGTTCTACTGACACTCACGTTAGATGAAATGACCGTGGTGTTTTGCTTAAGCACTAGATGATGCGTGGTGTCAGGGACCGTCCAGCTTAAGTTAATGGTGTTGCCGTTTAATGTGGGTTTTTCAGCGGTAATCGTTGGGGTTGCAGGTGCCGTTGTATGGATGGTTAAACTTGTCGTGTTTGCGGTGGTGGAGGTGTTGCCATATGCATCCACTGCGCTGATGAAGTATTGATAGGTTCCTTCCGCCAGCCCTGTCTGATTTAGCGCTAGCGTCGTGCTACTCACATTGCCACTCACCACCGTTTGAGCTCCACTATTTATACTGCGCCTCAGGACAAACTTAGATGTCCCCGTCGGTGCATTCCACGACAGGTTAATTTGAGTCCCATTTAAAACGGGTTTCACGGCCTCTATTTCCGGGGATAAAGGCGCGGTGGTATCGATCGTTAACGTGCTGGATGTCCCAACATTCGAGGTAAGGCCAGCTGAACTAATAGCGTATAAGGTATAGACATAGATGCCGTCCGCTAACCCCAATCGAGACAAACTGGTTATAGAGGTGGGGATATTCGCACTAACAATGGTTGCATCTGCGGAATTGAACGACTGTTTTAACAAAAAGCGCGAGGTGTCACTTGGCACATTCCAAGACAAATTAATCTGAGATCCATTTAATGCAGTCTTCACCGCAGTGATTACTGGGGCCTCTGGAGGGGTAGCCGCGAAAGTGATACTCGTCGTGGCCACAATAGAGTAGTTTCCAGATGTATCTCGCGAATAAACACTGTAATAATAGGTTCCATCTCCAGGGCTGGAATCTGTAACGGTGGTGCTGGCCAAACTGGATAAGGTAAGAACGGTGGCCGTGGCATCGGTGACGGAACTGGCAAACCCACCGGTTTTTTTAAGAACTTTATTGGTATAAAAATCAGATGCGACAGGATTGGTCCAATTAAGAATAATAGACGTTCCAGAAATAGAAGCGCTTAGCCCTGTAACCGATGCCGGAGGGGTAAGGTCCCCTGTGGTATAACTCACCGTCACGCCGTTATCATAATAGCCATCAACCGTCCTATTAAAGAGTCGGTAATAATACGTGGTATAGCTAGTTGTAAGCGTTGTATCTAGCAATGTGTTGGCATTAAAGTTTGCCGTTACAAGTTCCCCATCCGTGGCTGAGGTAGGAAATCCCGTCTGACTTCGTCGAATCGTGGCTCCAGAAAAATCCGTATCCGTAATATTCGATACCCAACTTAAATAAACCCCGTTCGTTGTAGGGGTGACTGAAACATTTGAGACAGAGGGTAACGGTGCATAGAGTTGAATATGGCCAGCGCTTGTAAGAACAGCAACCTGCCCATTTGGAAGCAAGGCCATGGAAACAAGAGTAGAGATATTTCCCGAAGTTCCGGTATTCACGTTATAACTGGCAATGAACGACGCAGTAAGTCCATTGGCAACTGGCAGCAGCTTAAGGATTGTATACACACTTGATAACAAGGCAGTAGGTATATATAAAGCCCCTCCCGGAGAAACACGAATTAATTTACCACCAAGAGGTGATGATCCCCAACTACCTGGAAGAGTAAATGAAGAGGAGGTCTGTGTCCCAGTAATCGCACGGAAAGATACGGAATTTCGAGGACTAGTCCTTAGATAATAAACCACGCCATTGCTGCCTACAGCACATCCTTTTGTTGCAGGTACTGGAGATAGCCCAGCAAAATTGATAGCCAACCCGCTATTAAATGAAACGATCAAGCTTGGCGGTAGAGTATTCGGATTAATTTGACCAAACCACGTAGACCCCCTTGCCACATATAGATTGCCCGAAGGAGACATAAAAATGCTCGATCCGCCCGAAGTCGTTCTACAACCAGTAGAGACGGACCCCGTCAAATCGCTGAGTGATATCCTCGTCACCCATTGGGAACTATTCACAGCAAATATTATATTTCGAGTGACCACCATATCGGTATAGTCATTGCTGTCTAGCTGGGACCAGGTAATAGTCTCGGCCGTTGAACGATTGGGAAACCGCGTAATGTATTTGGGATTGGCAGGAACACCCCCCCCAACGGGTGAATAGGTATACAACACCCCATCCGGGTCGGAGGAAATGTGCGTAGGCGTTCCCCCAGGTACTGTGGCAGAATAGTCGTAAAGATATACCAACTTTGCACTGGCTTGTTTAGGTACAAGTAAAAGTACAAAAAGAATAATAGATAGGATGCCTTTTTTTATAAAAAGGCTTTTAATATTTGAAAAAAAAAACATTCTAGAGATTTCCTTTAATAAGCTCGGGACTTATAGTTAAGTATTACCATTTTTTTGACCGCCCTCAAATCTTTTTAAGACATTTCGGAGAATTTTTAGCTATTCATGAGTTAAGTTAGTAGTATTAAACCAGCACTAAGTAATACAACCGCCGTCACTGTCGCTAGAGGGATGGATACTCTTCCCGATGCAATTGCATGGCCTTTTTCTCTGGGGTGTTTCCTGTCGTTTTCAATACAAACCAAATCGCGGGCCATATACATCGCGGATTCCACTGCACTAACCGCTCCCACGGCTATTCCTGCCGTTGTCCAATCGGTAAGGTGATACATCATAAGAATCAGGCCTGCCAAACCCATATTTTTAATCCAATTTTGTGGCCGCATTACAGTAAATAGCGCCCATAAAGGCCGTTCTGTAGGCAGCAGTTGAAGAGTGCAGTCCAAACGTCGGCTCCAGCAGGGTTTTCTGTCAGCAACGATCCAGCCTTTGCTGCATTGCTGCCATACTTCAAAATCCCGTTTATGATCGGATATAAAATCGAATTGCCCTGTCCCAAAACGGGATGCAACGGCTTCTGCTTTTTTGGATCCGGTAAGATTTTTCTCGCTGGTTGATCCGATAACCTCGGAAATCCAATCAAACCTATCACGGAGTTGGTTTGCGACGTGGGTAGGTGTGGCCGTTGCCAGGACAACCGCTCGTCCTTCCGAATGCGCCGTTTTACATACCGCAACTACTGCCGTGTTATATGGGGCTACGCTTAAATCCGGACATACCCGTCCAAAAATTTGAGATTTTAAAAAGGCTTTTCCCTTTGGCCACCATACAAAAATTTTCCAAGCTTCCAACGGATATTTGTGCACAAATAAAAGTAGCGCTTCATGAAAACAATCGGTTCGCAGCAACGTGTGATCAACGTCTACAACCAAGGGGGGCTTTGTTCGAGTCATTTTTCTGCTTAGTTTTTTGCAGCGTTAACGCGGATGGTATAGGGACCGTATGCCACAACCTGTCCGGCTCGGATCTTACATTTTTTTCTCAGCTCAACTTGGCCATCTACTTGCACATCGCCTTCTGAAATCAAAAACTTGGCTTGTCCCCCAGAAACCCGTGGGCCGCATAGCTTTAACAACATACATAATTCAATATACTCCGAGTCCAACTCAAACGTTTCCATCTCTATTTTTTACCTTTTTTTACTACAAAGACCAATAATATAAACCTGGAACTTGTTTAGCGGTTTCGGAAAACACGCCGCGAACATCTACCATTACCGATTCCGAACCTTTCATGAGCCGGGTAATCATTTTTTTTAGGAAATCGTTTTCAATAAAGATACGATGTGGCACCGCAACCAGAATGGCATCAACGCTATTTAGGGTATCGGGATTCACTAAACGAATGCCATATTCATGGAATGTTTCATCCGAGTCAGCATGTGGATCTGCGACTAACACTTCGGCTTCGTATTCTTCCAATTCTTGGATGATATCCACCACTTTGCTATTTCGAATATCCGATACATTTTCTTTAAATGTAATGCCCATTACCAAAATCTTGGCCCCTTTTACCGGTTTATTGGCTTTAATTAACAATTTAACCGTTTGCTCCGCAACATATTTTCCCATGTTGTCGTTGATACGCCGCCCCGCCAAAATAACCTCGGGATGATACCCCAATTCTTGCGCTTTAAACGTTAAATAATAAGGGTCCACACCAATACAATGTCCGCCCACAAGTCCCGGCGACATTTTGATAAAATTCCATTTTGTTGAAGCCGCTTTGATAACATCCAGTGTATTAATCGACATTTTATTAAAAATGATGGACAGCTCGTTCATCAGAGCAACGTTTAAATCTCGTTGTGTGTTTTCAATAACCTTTGCCGCTTCCGCCACCTTAATCGACGGCGCCTCATGGATACCTGCTGGAATAATGCTGCCGTATAAATTCGAGAGTAGCTCTAACGTTTCTGCATCACTTCCCGATACAACTTTCATAATTTTTGTCAGAGTATGGTTTTTATCGCCAGGGCTTAGTCGTTCCGGGGAATAGCCCGCTTTAAAGTCTTTTCCAAAAACCAAGTTGGATTCTTTTTCTAAAATAGGAACACAAAACTCTTCTGTTACACCCGGATAAACGGTGGATTCATACACAACAATACACCCTTTTTGCATGTACTTTCCGATCATATGACTAGCAGAATCTAGCGGGCGCAAATCCGGCTGGTTATGCCGATCAATGGGAGTTGGAACCGTTACAATAATGATTGATGCTTCGGATAAGTGTTTGGGATCGGTTGTGTATGTAATTTTTGAGTGTGACAATTCTTCTTTAGACAATTCACCTGTGGTATCGATACCCTTTTTTAACTCATCAATTTTCTTTTGGGAAATATCCAAACCAATAACGGAATACCGTAAGCCAAACTCACATGCCAACGGCAACCCTACATAGCCAAGGCCCACCACGGCAATTTTGGCCTCACCAGCTTGAAGTCGCTCCATTATTGTCCTATTCATTTGCCATCTCCTCTTTATACCATTTGATAGTGCCCAGTAATCCCTCTTTCAAGGACACGACTTTTGTCAGGCTCAACTGCTTAACCGCCATGTCGATACTCGCTAAACTATCTCGGACATCACCGGCACGACTGTCAGTGTACGTTATGGATGCAGTGCTATGTGTTTGTTCTTTAATAATTTCTGCAAGATGATTTAGGGAAACACGCTCGCCGCAGCCAATATTGTACGCATGTCCATACGCTTCTTGAGGGGCATAACAACTGTTTAAATTTGCTGAAATAACATTTTCGATAAAGGTAAAATCGCGGGTTTGTTCGCCATCGCCGTAAACGGTTGGTGAGGTATTGGTTAAAAACGCGGTAATAAATTTTGGAATAACGGCAGCGTATTGAGAATCCGGGTTTTGTCTGGGCCCAAATACATTAAAATAACGCAAACATATTGTTGGTAAGTCATAAACATCATTAAACGTTTTACAATAATATTCGCCTGTTATTTTACTAATGGCATACGGCGATTTTGGGCTGGGAATCATACTTTCTATTTTAGGAAGCGTCGGGGTATCCCCGTAGACCGACGATGACGAAGCAAATACAAACCGCTGTACCTTCGCATCACGGGCCGCTATCAACATATTTAATACCCCAGAAATATTGTTTTCGTTATACAAAATGGGTTCTTCAATCGATCGAGGTACCGATCCTAATGCGGCTTGGTGCAATACAAAGTCTACCCCCTGGCAAGCACGATGACAGGCATGGATATCTCGAATATCGCCTTCAATAAAAGTAAATGATGGATTTCCTAAGAAGGGGGAAATATTTTCAGAAAAGCCGGTAGATAAATTATCCAACCCGACAACCGAATGACCCAACTCCAAAAGTCGGGATACTAGATTTGATCCAATGAATCCGGCACAGCCTGTAACTAGAAAATGGGACATAGGATTAGATACTAAAGGTTCGGGCATAAACTTGCAATAAATGTGAAAAATTCACAATTATTTTGAAATTAATTCTAGTTTTTCACGATAATTAATTAGACACTAAAAAATGTATCAAGATTTCCTTTAAGGAGTGGTTTTTCTTTTGAAGAAATTGGTAGCACTTTCATCTACTGTTCCGTTTCCACGCACCGCATCATTCGATGACGATTTCCATGCATATGCCCAAGCTACAAAAGCAAAATCATTAGATGTACTCCGCACTACTAGCAGGCAGTTATCTACGCTCCTTTCCGAAGAACTCCAAAACCACCCTGATTTATTTTTTGTATCCACAACGGGCAGCGACGGACGGCTTGAGAAAAGCCAATATTCCGGTTTAGAAATTGTTTTAGTTTTTGATCATCATGAACCTATTATTGATACAATTATTGCAAAACTTACGGCACTTAAAGACGAAAACCCCAAAGATTTTTTTCCTAAAATTCAAATTGTGAATCTCTCTACCGATCATTCTTTCTATTATCAATCCGGTCACACTAAATCCCCGTTTCCTACCCGGGCTTTAGACAGCCAATACCTTGTTGGAAATCCACAGCTTTTCCAGCATTATCGTAGTGATATTATTTCAGAGCTTAACGGCCCCAATTTAAGCGCGTTTAGAGCCGACGTATGCGCTCCAAGCATTAAGGTCCTAACTGGCATCACTAAAAACAACCCACATATCAATCTTGATCATGGGATCTTGTACTATTCCCAGCCCGCATCCTTCACCTCTCACCGTATAGCCGCAACAAAATACACCCATTTAAGACCCCTTCAATACCTAACCGCTAAACTTTTTCTGCAATATTTACACCTAAAAAAAACGACGGGCGTTCCTACAGAAACATTAAAGGAACTTGTACTTAATTGCCCTACAAACATGTCTGATAAATTGCGCTATTTTCAAGAAAACAACATTCTAAAAGTATCCCCAGAAATTGTAACCAATGTAATCTCCGCTTATGAACGTGCTATGTATTGGTTTCATCAGGCTGAAGAGGCCTGTTATAGCACGCCATCACGCGGAGAAACGCATGTCGATCCGGCAGAGTTATTACATGTGTCTAATGCCATTGGTGGATTTGTATCGACCGACTCAGTCCACTTACTGGGTATGAACCAGAAAGGAAAAACTCTCGGCATCCAACAACTCCGAGAAGCTGAAATCGCCATTCTTACCTTTGATTTAAAAACAGCTGGAAAAGCCGACGTTAGTCCCAAGAAAAGTTAAGCCCCTTAGCTTTATTTGCCTTCTAGCTCGAACGTGACGGGTAATCGTGTAAATTTTATAAATTTCGAGGCACTCGGTAAAACTATCTTCTCTTGTCGCTAATATTCAGGTATATTTTTGTTTCAGCTCATCCTCTTTATTGTTTCTTACTATCACCTCTTAGCCCGCCTTACTCTTACTGTTTGTTTATGTCTTTTAATGTCCCGTCTTAGTGTTAAGAAATCATGAATGGGAGACATTTATCAGTTCCATATTGCCTCAAAAAATTGCATTTCTTGGTAATTTCCCACCCCGTGTTTGTGGTATTGCTACATTTACACATGACTTATGCAACGCCGTAGCCGAAGCAGCTCCGGACTCGCACTGTTTTTCCTGTGCGATGAACGACCGTATCACAACCTATGATTACCCCGACCGCGTTTGTCTGGAAATCGATGAAAAAGATTTGGATTCGTATCGTCACGCTGCGGATTTTTTAAATTTTAACAATACGGGCATTTTATGCGTTCAGCATGAATTTGGTATTTACGGCGGCCCGGCAGGAAGCCATCTATTAGCATTGCTTCGCGAGGCCCGCATGCCCGTTGTGACCACACTTCATACCGTGCTTAACAAGCCAAACGAGTCTCAATATTTGGTGATGAAAGAGCTTATCGAGCGCAGCGACCGCTTGGTAGTTATGGCCAGAAAAGGCCTGGAAATTTTGCAAAAAACATATGGGGTAGCGGCATCAAAAGTAGATATTATTCCGCATGGCATCCCTGCGATTCCATTTATGGATTCCAGTCACTATAAAGCCCAATTTGGGGTAGAAGGCCGAAAAGTATTGTTAACATTCGGTCTCTTAGCACCGGGAAAAGGCATTGAATATGTGATTGAAGCCCTTCCAAAAATCGTCGAACAACACCCCAACGTGGTCTACCTTGTTTTGGGAGCAACGCATCCAAATCTTGTTGCAAAAGAAGGGGAACAATACCGATTAAGTTTAGAACGTCTGGCCCAAGATTTAGGGGTAAAAGAACACGTTATTTTTTATAATCGCTATGTTTCGGATCATGATCTTAAAGAGTTTATCGGCGCCACAGATATTTACATTACGCCGTATCTGAATGAAGCCCAAATTACATCCGGCACCTTGGCCTATGTATTTGGTTCTGGAAAAGCCGTGGTGTCGACACCGTATTGGCATGCTCAGGAATTACTGTCGGACGGCAAAGGTATTTTAATTCCGTTTAAAGATTCCGCGGCTATTGCAGCCGGTGTATGTCGGTTTTTGGGTGACCCCGAGCTGCATCGAACGACTTGCGCTACCGCATTTGAAATGGGTCGTACTATGTTATGGTCTTCCGTTGCACAACACTATTTGGCCTCGTTCAAGCATGCGTATGATGACAGAAAAGAGACATCCCGCTCGGCATTTGGTGACTGGACATTGGCAACACGGCCCTACGAATTGCCGACGATTCGTCTCGATCATATCCACGCCATGACAGACGGCACCGGTATTTTTCAGCATGCCTTTTACAACGTTCCCAATTTCCATGAAGGCTACTGTACCGATGATAATGCCAGAGCCTTCATCCTATGCACCCTCCTAGAAGATCTTGGGAAACTCCCTGATGCCGATGTAAATCGCTTGGCAACTCGGTATCTGGCATTTCTAGCGGCGGCATGGAATCCTGCGGTTAAGCGGTTCCGCAATTTTATGAACGCCTCTCGGCAGTGGATCGAGGATACCGGCAGTGAAGACAGCCAAGCTCGTGCCTTGTGGGCATTAGGAACAGGGGCGGGACGGTCTCATAATGTTGGACATAGAAAGCTGTCAGCACAGTTATTTGAACAAGCTTTACCCTCAGCTGAGTCGTTTTCTTCGCCTCGTGCTTGGGCATTTACCCTTTTGGGCCTGCATGAATATTTGCTTCGCGCTCCAAATAATGAGGC
>Ga0114968_10002088_pt1 | contig 15397 bp, 8 predicted proteins | sample M_130807_EF_Meta_FD_87020 | JGI IMG/M metagenome (GOLD analysis project Ga0114968, IMG submission 87020) | Freshwater microbial communities from Lake Montjoie, Canada to study carbon cycling - M_130807_EF_MetaG | ecosystem: Environmental > Aquatic > Freshwater > Lake | place: Lake Montjoie...
CCACCATTTACAATTTGAAAATCATTTAGTTTAACTATAACCAATTGGTTGTCTACCATTTTGGTTTCTACGCTTTCGGCCGTAGCCGTTATTCCATTGTTATATGGCAAAAACATTTGTGGATTTAACCTAATAGTATTTTTGATACCATTATTAAATTTTCCTGCCTGACCTAAAAATGCACGAACATTACTTTCAAGAAGTTCATTGGAATATTCCTTATACAATTTTGCTAAAACCTCTCCTGGAACAATTCCCAAGTAACATTCATACATTTCATCAATGTTTGGAACTTTTAAGCAGGGTAATCCCTTTCCGTTATCAGAAAAATTTTGAAAGTCTATTTCAATTGGTTCATGGATACTATTCGATTCATTAATCTTAAATAAGCGAGAGGCATCCCAAGTATTAACAAAAACATCTATATCCGCAATCTCAATTTTTTCTTTTTCTTGATTTGAAAATCCATTAATTAAAAAGTAAACATTTATTCGATCAAAATCTTTTCCTTGCTTTCCAATTACCTCGATCAAATGATATAATTCAGTATGTGATTTATCAATGTAATCAATTTGCCGTTTTAAGGAAGAATTGACAAATCGCTTTATTTGATTGAGAGATTTTGTGTACTCAGCTGTTGGAATATTGTATTCGTAATCACTTTTATAGTAAGTAATAAATAAATCAAGGGTTTCATAATACTCTTTTTTGTTCTCATTCTTTACAAGATCCTTCAAACAAAACCCATTTATTTTCCAGTCTATACCACCTTGGTTATTTGGATGAATATAGGACAAGACCCTAGCTCCTTCAGACTTCCCAATAGATTCCAATACTTCAAGACAATATTCCGTGAATTTATCTTCAAAGCTTGCTCCTTCACCATCTGAATAAACTCTTGAAGCAACATCTGATTTTAATTCTTCCAGAAAATTTTCTAGTGCTCTTTCCATTTAGTCAACATTTAAAAGGATTTCCTCTAGGTCTACCATGTAACTTTCAACTGCCGAAATTTCAATTGAATAGGATGTATCATAGATGCCGATAGGTAAATCACTTTTCACTATTCTTGGAAACCCAGGAGATACCAAAAAAGTAAACGTTTTTTTGATTGCAAACATTCTTCCATAATGTTCTTTATCCTCCTCGAAATACCCATTTAACTGCAATTTGCCATTAAACAAATTGAGATCATCTTCATTTGAAATAGTTTGGCGGGTTTGTTCAATAATGGAATTCAAGGAAATCCCATTTGCTTTTACAGCTTCTGCGGAATATAATACCAAAAATAACGCATCGAAATTTTCACTGTCTAATTGCCGTTCACTAGAAATTTTAATTCGTGGTTGCTTTGCAGCGGTAAATTTAATTTCAACACCGCTCGACCCTATAGTAAAGTCCTTCGATTGAAATTCTTGTTCGGTACTTGTCCAAGAACTTACAGCAATTGCAGCAGATTTTTCGTTACTTAAAAGGTAATTAAGGAACAATAACTCCCCAATTAAGCCTTTTTGGCGATCGAGCTTCAATCCACTAAAATTGATTTTATCAAAAAGTTTTTTCCATTTTAAAACAACCTTGAATGTTGAATTTATGGCTTCGCTTTCTGTAACACTTGGTTCAATGTCCTCAAGAATGTTTTGAATAAACAGCGAAAAAATATCTCTAAGATCGTTGTCAAGAAGATAAATATTCAATTCCGTAGTAGTTTCTAACTCTACGGTAAAAATCTCAACCCCTTTAAATCGGTATTCTTTGAGTTCTGGAATACTGACTTTGTTCGAAACCGAAAGGATAAATAAATGATGCCCTAAAATATGATTTGTACCTGCAAAACAATTCAAATGAGGGATCTCTTCAATTCTTGTTTTGATGATAATATCACCTGTTGGCTTTTGATTTTCCCAAATAGCTTTAATGTTTATCATAGGTTTAATTAATTTTCAGGGTTATCATCATCATCCATTACCTCTTCGTCAAATCCTCTATTCAAGTTTGTAGTGTAAGAAACTTTTATTTCATCATCTAACCTCGGAAAATGCAAACTATAACCTACGATTGGGATGCCGTTGTGAACATTTGGTGTCCCTCTTTCATCTAGTGCATAAATCAGTAATAATCCTTTTCCCTCTGCCTTTCGCTGCTCCTTGATTTCAGCACCTGTCATTTTAGCGTATTCCTTAACCTTGGCTAAATCAACATATCTGTCTCCAGCTTGGTCAATTTGGTTTTTTGATATTAAATAATGGTCTCCACCACGCCCAATTTGTTGATTTCGCACACTGCATCCCATTGTAATTATTTCATGGTTCTTTTCGAGGTCAAAAGTGGAAACGTCCTCATTGGGTTTCCTTTCATTGGGTGGTGTTTTTCCATTGTAGTCAATGAATACCTTTTCATCACTATTCCCAATGATACAAATGCACCATTCTTTTATTTTATAAGCATTTGCCTGGATTCTAATGTAATCGGTCAGCGTTGCATTTTTTATGCTGGGTTGTTCGATTTGGAAAGTGTCTAGGAAAGTACAAAGTGAATCCACATTTGTGTTTGGGTAAATTAAATTCCTTGTTTTTCCTTTGTTTTCAACTCGGTTTTCTTTGGATGGAAACCCAAGTGTTTCAACCAAAATTTTTAGAGCATTAAAATTATTTTCAATTGCAGATCTGGATTTCAATAAGCAATAGGTTTGTGGATTCTCCCCTGAAAATGAAATTTCAATATCCTCTGAAAAATGTAGTTTGTTTAAACTAGTAATTGTCAATAAACCATGATGATTCCGGACTTTTAATCGAAAATCTCTTGGTCTTTGATGCGCTGCGGTCATTTCATCAAAATCATTGCGCATTTCCTCAGTTGCAAAGGTAATGTGGTTAAACCACTCAAAGATTTGGTTTGTAGTATACAACCTGCACAAATCAACATATCCTGGCCGGTAACCAAACCAACGACCCATTTGCATTAATGAATCATACATTCGAGTTGTCCTCAAATAATAAGAAACAGACAAGCCTTCTAAGGTAATCCCCCTGGATAATCGGCTACCGCCCACTGCAATAACTGACAATCCTTTTTCGTAACGATTGTAATCAATTTCCTCAATATTATGATATTCCAAATTAGTTGTGGATCGAGTTCCGTGAACGGAACGAACATCAATTTTTAGGACTGCATTTTTAAGTTCCTTTTCAACATCCTCCCATGAATGTTCCTTGATTCGAATATCGGTGTAATCAAGGTTCTCCAAAACATTATTGGTTGTGACCAAAAAGTCTGACTTGTAAAGTGTTTTTAAGTCATTGAGTAGTACTTCATCTTCACTTTGAATTGCATTTTTATATTCCCTAGTTGCTTCATTCACTAAATAGGCAACTCGATCTATCCATTTGACAAGTAAAGCCACGTGAACTAGCATTGAATTATGCTTGTTTTCATGGCCCCTAACTCTTCGAATAGCACACGTAAGGATAAAAGATTTTATCGCTTGATGTAGGCTTACAGGAAGGTATTCTGGTAGATCGTTTTTATTTTCTCGATTGAGTACTCTAAAGAATGGAGGATCGAAATCATTGATTCCTCTGAAAATAGCTAATGGTTCTTTCGTTGATTCAATATTTGGGTTTTCATAACCAAAGATCTTCGATGCACCAATATAATTGGAAGGGGCTTTAATGTTTATAATAAAGTCTCTAGGAAATAGGTCCTCCCCAATTTTGTATTCTTTATTTTTTACAATGGTTGTTAACTCTTCATTGTGTTCTTGTGAAATAAATAGGTTTGCGTAAGGGGTTGCAGTATACCCAATAAATGTGTTTTGATTAAAAATATTTAATAAAGTTCGAATCAATCGGTTTATCGTCTTGATTTCGTTTATATCACGGGTAGCATTTACTGAGGCAGAATCCGCCTCATCGTCAATTATCAGGGCAGGTACATCAAATAGCTTTGGCGTCCCGTCCACCACTTTTACATTGATGTCTTTTGAAAACCAATCAATTAGATTCTCAAGAATACTTTTGTTCTTTTTGATTACAAAAACTATGGGATTTCTGCCGATCGGTATGTTTAATCGATTGGCGACAGATTGACTAAAATCTCCTTCATCCCCGCTTTTATAATATGCGGAGGTTAATGAATAAATATCTGTATTGACACTGTAATCACCTACGCCAACGACTTTATTCTCCTTATCACGAATAAATGCAGAGCTATTTCGTCCAATATATCCTGAATCTATTCTTTCTTGGGTTTGCCTTCTAAGCGAACTTATGGTGCCTGCAATAACAATAATTACCTTATATCCGGCATCAGTTGCCTTATTTATTAGTCCAACATAATTTGAGGTTTTTCCAGATTGAACATGTCCAACAACCATCCCACGTCTATCCCAAGAACCCAGTTTTTTAGGATTAACGCATTTATCCAATATCTTATCTGTGAAATCATCTAAATCATTGATAGGAAATGAGGGGTCATTTTTTGACATAAACAGTTTATACCTGTTCCATAATTCAAACTTTATGTTTGGTTTTTCCTCGTAAAGCCAAGGTTCTACCTCATCATCAGATAAGACTTGAATCTCCCCTTTACCAATACTAAAATCACCTCGAAGTATCTCAAATAATTCTTGCTGGTCAAAATTTTGTCCTTCGACTATATTGATGGCAGAGGCTTTTTGAATTACAGATAGAAGAACTTCATCCGTTATTTTCCCTTGATGAAATTGTAGTAAAGTATGAGCTATAGCTCTTGCTGATTGTAATAAACTCATTTTAGGTATCCAATAATTAGTGGGTAAAGGTTAAACGGAGTAGAATTCATGATTTGTTGTTGGGCCAACTCCTTAGGAACGCCTTGCGATACATTTATAGTATACAATTCAACAGCCAACTTGATTAACTCATCGCTAGGCATTTCATTTTGCTTTTCCAATTCATGAAAAGAGGGGTCCTCGTTTTGATTACTTAATATTAATTCGATTGGGACATTTTCTTCCAACAATTTCAACACATTACTAGCCAATTTCTCGCTATGTTCAAGCAAAGATTTAATTATGGGGTGCTTTCTATTAATTTTATATTTTTTTAGTCCCTCCCTGGTTTTTTCATCTATCCACAAGGGTTCATGATTTATGCTTTGAACTCCTATTCCAGTTTTTTGCCCCCGCCAGTTATAAATCTTTGCAGATTTAATTATTGCTATTTTTGCAATCCTTGACAGTTCTTTTCTGATTTCTATCGGTGGAGTGGCTGTGGATTTTTTGATATCTAAATGCCAATTGAAATCGTTTGAGTTAGGAAAATTGATTTCAATACGTGCCAGCTTTGAATAATCTCTTTTCTTTTCCAACCCAAGCCAATCTCCCGCTACGAGCAATCTATCTCCTCGATAGATGTAAAACCCTTGTTCTTGAAACCATCCTAGTGACCCCCCAGAATTTTCATAGTCCTCTTTCCCAATTTCAGACATGTGTGGAAGGATAAAATAGGTAATTTCAACATTCCCAAAAGACTCTCTTTGCCCCATCTCAGGCTTTGGAGTTAAATTCAATAAAAATGGATTATAGGGTTCGATCTCAACATTTTGAAAAAAAATCTTTATTCTTCTACTTTCAATAAATTTGTGAAAAACCAAAGCCAAGTGCCTTTTTACCTCCATCATTTCCTGATAAAAAGCATTTTTGACACTCTCGTTAGCAGCTGATGCGTTGCCAATAATTCGATCTAGTTTTTCCCAAATCACCAAAGTACCTGAAATTTGCATTTCGACTTTAGTGAAAAATGAAGGGTCAGAAACGAAATCCAAAAGGCGCCATTCATTTTCTGAATTAATAAAATCTATATCCCAGCATCTTTTAAGTGCCACAAATCCGTCTCGTTTAGAAACACAAGTGAGTCGCTTACACTGCGAAAACGAAGCACTCTTTAATCCCATCCCAAAACGTCCCAGATCTTTTTCTCCTCGCTCTTCTTCAGGATCCTTACTACCAGGCGTCATAGCCAATACAAGATCTTCTTTATTCATACCCCTACCATTATCAAAAATTAAAATGAAGGAATCTTGACCATTCCATTTGTACTCCAGGTAAATTTCAGTGGCATCGGCTGAAATAGAATTATCAATAATATCAGCTATCGCAGTGGAAAGGGTATATCCAAAACTTCGATAGGAGTTGATGGTCGATTTGGGATTTGGCTTGGCAATCTCGGCCTTTAGAAATTCTTCCATTGAGCTTAACTTTTTTAAAAAAATATTTTGAAAAGGATTGAAACATTTTATTTGAAAATTCGAATGATTCAATTTAATCAAAATTTATACACTGAGAAAAATCCAGACATAAATTGCCATACTTTCGATGATTGCAAAATTGAAATGAAAGGTTTCTATCTGAAATGAGTATTTTTGAAAGAGTAGAACGACTCCAGAAATTGAGAAAACCTTCCCTACAAAAACCTAACCTCTTAAAGGAGTCTAAACTAGATAATGGGCAAAAAAGCAAACCAAATTAAATAATGGATAAAATTTTCAAGTTTATCGACCTATTTGCAGGAATTGGAGGATTTCATATAGCAATGCACGAGAATGGCGGCAATTGTGTTTTCGCATCAGAGATAGATAAATTTGCAAGATCCACGTATGAACACAATTTTGAAAGAATATCTCCTGAGCTTTTTGAAAAAGGAAATTTCAATCAAGATATAACAGATAGCAATCTAGACTATTCTGAAATCCCAAATTTTGACATTTTATGTGCTGGTTTCCCATGCCAACCATTCTCAAATGCAGGATTAAAAAAAGGATTTGACGACACTAGAGGCACCCTATTTTTTAATATAAAAGAAATTGTAAAGGCTAAGATTGAAGGGAACAAACTCAACAAAGAAGTTTTAATACCAAAGATTCTCCTTTTAGAAAATGTAAAAGGGTTTAAGAATCACGATAAAGGAAACACATTTAGAGTTTTGAAACGAACCTTAAATGAATTGGGATATGAAGTTGCGGCAGAAATACTTAATAGCAAACATTTTGGTGTTCCTCAAAATAGAGAGCGAATTTTTATTGTAGCTTGGCATATAGATTCAATCAAAAAAACTGATTTTAAATTTCCATTTGGAATAGATGAAAACAATAAAGTGATTTTTGATAAAGAAAAGCGAGAAGCCGAAGCAAAGAATGTTTGCGTTGGAGATATCCTCTTATCTAAAAGTAAACTTGAAGAATTAGAAGAGGAAAATAAAAAAAGCTATACAATTTCCGCAAAACTATGGGCTGGCCATAAAAGAAGAAAAAGTGAGCATGCGGAAAAAGGAAATGGTTTTGGTTACTCACTTTTTAACGATAATTCGCCTTACACAAGTACAATTTCAGCTAGATACTATAAAGACGGTAGTGAGATACTTATAGATCAAAAAGACGAAAATATAAGCATCCCTAGAAAACTTCATCCTGTTGAAGCGGCAAGACTGCAAGGATATCCAATTGATAGTTGGTATGAAATTCCAGTTTCAGACAACCAAGCTTACAAGCAATTCGGCAATAGTGTTTCTATACCAGTGGTTAAAACGATAGCATCAGAAATAATTAAACAACTACTTTATGCTTAAGGACATAAGAGAAATTGGGAGAGATTTAAGAATTAATTTTACTGAAATTACTTTTTGGGAGGAATTAACATTTAACATAAATGACAAATTAGAAATTTCCAAAATTGAGAATGTAGACTTTGTTTCTGATCATTCCATAACTATGAGAATGGAAGAAAATCATTGTATAATTCCAAGTCAATATATTCTATATTCAATCTTAATAAAAGAATTCGCAATTGCCCTAAAAAATCATCTTGACGTTTTTGATGATTTTAAAAATGGAAAATCAAGAAATGAAATTGGTAAAGAAATTTTTTCAGGTCAATTTGATTTATCAAACCAAAATCTTGATGATTGGAGTAAATTTATCGCATTTAAACCAATTATAGATCCTGAATATAACTTTGAAGCTAAATCATTAATTAATGGTGAAGACGGGAATTATAAAATTCGTGGGACTTCTGATTTTTTTGCTTCTGTAATTTTAAAAATAATAAATGTTCCGGATGCGAGCTCTTCTATTTTGGGAAGGATCATTTATAGCTTGTGTGAAAATATCGAATTATATGATTATCTCGAAAAAAGATTTTATAAAAACTTACCATTTATTAGGAAGGATAAAATTACAAATAGATTTGCCTTTAAGGTTTTTTCATTTTTATTCCAATATGATGGCTTAAACAAACTTAAAAATTCAATCCTAGTAAATAGTGATGCAAATTTTAAATCAATTAAAACGGATGAACATAGTCTTACAAGTATTTTTAAAATAAATTCTAATCTACAAAGCATTGAAGATTTATCAATGGGGGATAAAATAAGGTTTTTCAATAAACCAATCCACTTTGATGAAAACAGGCAATATTATTACTTTTCTACAGAATGGACAGCTGGAAAAAATAGTAGATTAGATATAGAATCGCTAATTTCGATTTTAAAAATAAATTATCCTGAATTCAAAATTACTAAAGAAAACGAATACCATATTTTTAAAGCGATTCAAGAAGGAGAAAAGAAAATAATTATTCAGCCATCAAGATTTGAGCAAAAATCAATTGTCAAAGACATTTCTTTCAGTGGTTTAACTTATAATCCTCTTTTAATTACTCGATTTTGTGCTTCAATTCTGACAAAACCCTTCCTTATTTTGACTGGCCTCTCTGGTTCAGGAAAAACCAAACTGGCGCAGGCTTTTGTGCAGTGGATTTGTCAAGATGATACCCAATATCGCATCATTCCAGTAGGTGCTGATTGGACCAACCGTGAACCATTGCTTGGCTATCCAAATGCGCTAAAGCCAGAGGAATATGTTAAGCCGGATACTGGTGTACTGGATTTAATCATACAGGCAAATAACCAACCCACCCTACCTCATTTTTTAATTCTAGATGAAATGAATTTAAGTCATGTGGAGCGGTATTTTGCTGATTTTTTAAGTGTTATGGAATCAAAAGAGGAAATCCCATTACACAATGAAGAAAAAGTAGGAAATGGAGTTCCTTCCAAACTTAAAATCCCTTCCAATCTGTTCATCATTGGCACTGTTAACATTGACGAGACCACCAATATGTTCAGCCCAAAAGTGCTCGATAGAGCTAACACTATTGAATTCCGAGTAACGCAGGATGAAATGAAAAACTTCCTCGTAAATATTAAAGATATCAATATGAATGCCCTGATTGGAAAGGGAGCAGGAATGGCAGAAAGCTTTCTGGGTATGGCAGGCATAAAAGAATTTATAACCGATGATGTTGAAACAATAAATGATTCTTTGGTTCAATTTTTTGGTGAACTCAAGAAAACAGGATCAGAATTTGGCTATCGAAGCGCCACTGAGATTTTACGCTTAATACATCAGCTTACCGTTTTAGATCCAAATCTCAATACAAATAAAAAGATTGACATTGCCATCATGCAAAAACTATTGCCAAAGTTGCATGGATCACGTAGAAAGTTATGCCCTGTACTGGAGACACTTGGTTCTTTCTGTATTGCAGGTGATGTCAAAATCATTAAAGATGTTTTTGAAAAAGTCGACTTTGATTTTAATGGTGTACTTGTGCTTTATCCCCTATCTCTTGAAAAAATTGCACGAATGTATCGCGGTGCAATAGACAATGGATTTGCAAGTTATGCTGAAGCTTAATCAATGAAGTCAGTATCAACCATAGAAATAAACCTTGACTCCATTCAGGAAGATTTACGTCTCTGGATAGACGCCGGAAGGCTTGATTCTTTGTTTGATGCAGAAGAAGACGCTACTGAGCACAATGAAGCTAGATATCAACTGGTGGAAGGGTGTTTTTACGATTATAAAATCAGTAATCCGGAATTCATTTTAGGAGATATTGGGGATAATATCATACAACGGCACAAGCGAAATACCAACCTAGGGACAATAGCTCCCAATATTTTTGTAGGTACACTTTCAATTCCTTTAATCGATAAAGAATCAGGTCAGGAACGCTGCAGAATTGAATTAGAAGTTCAATCAATTAAATCGGGTTATCGTGATGACTACCGCGATATGCTGGAACTGATTACCGAAAAATGTACTGACCTTTTATTACAAGCAAATTCCCCCGTTTCGCAGCATTTTGAAGTTGATTACACCAAAGACAGCCAAACACTTTACCAAAAATTTGCCTTTATAAAATCTGTCATTGGGACAGATGAATTTGCTGAAGCAATTCATCGAATTGTTATTGCGCCAGTAACCAAATGGACAGAAACAACGGGAGAAAAAGACATTCGCGCCGCCAGAAGATTTTCCAACACAAACATCAAAGAAATACTAAAAGGCGGAAAGCGAACCACTTTACCTGAAAGCCATTACATGAGAAGTTATGGCATTGATACGTTACCCGAACGGATTACTACAATCCGAAAAGCTGATTCTGTTGATACACCTGAAAATCGCTTCATAAAACATGCACTTGAAAACTTTCTAAAATTTTGTTCAGATATAAATACAAAGGCGAAAATCTTTGGACATAAAAAAATGGAAAACGAATCACAACTTCTGATTCGTGAATTAGAAAGTCAATTGCATCATTCTGTTTTTAAAGGCATTTCAAGACCAACAACCTTAAAGCTAAACAGCCCAGTTTTGCAACGAAAAGAAGGGTATCGTGAAGTGCTCCGTGTATGGCTTATGTTTGATCTAGCTGCTAAACTCATCTGGAAAGGTGGAGACGATATATACAGCGGAGGGAAAAAGGATATAGCAACATTGTATGAATATTGGCTATTCTTCAAACTGCTAGACTTGTTTCAAATCATTTTTGAAATCGAACCAAAAGATATTTCTGAGTTAATAAATGAAACTTCTGATGGATTGAATCTACAAATAAAGCAAGGGAAGTTCACTGCCTTACGCGGCGTTTATGATTCAGGAACAAGGAAACTAAATATTCGATTTAGCTATAACCGGTCTTTCAGTGGTAAGAAAAACTATCCGAATCCAGGAAGCTGGACAACCACATTACGTCCAGACTACACACTTTCCTTTTGGCCATTGGGGATATCAGAAGAAGAAGCAGAAAAACAAGAACTAATCGTACATATACATTTTGATGCCAAATATAAAGTTGCAAACCTTAACGATTTCCTAGAGCAGAATTCGGAGCATGATCTTGACGGTGAAAAGATAGAAAACCGTAAAGGCATCTATAAAAATGCCGATCTGCTTAAAATGCATGCATATAAAGATGCTATAAGGAGGACTGGGGGAGCATATGTATTATACCCAGGAGATAAATCTATCAACAAAAAAGGTTTTCATGAAATTATTCCTGGCCTAGGGGCCTTTCCTGTAAAACCATCAAAAAAAGATAGTGGAATCGGAGAATTAAAAGCGTTTATCATTGAAATTATTGAGCACTTTATAAATCGTTCGTCACAGCGGGAAAAAATTGCATACCGAACATTTGATATTTATAAAAACCCACCTGATTCTGAGAATGTGGTAAACGATCCATTGCCAGAACCATACAATAACAACAGAGACTTAATTCCGGATGAAACCTTTGTCTTGGTGGGATACTACAAGTCAGAAGACCACTACGCTTGGATTAAAAAAACAGGATTATATAATTTAAGGATGAATTCTAGCGTTGGATCTATACTGCTTGATAAGGAAATAGTTGGGTCAAGATATTTATTACTTCATGGGCCATCAGAACAAACATCAAATAAATTGTGGAGGATCGTAAGCGAAGGTCCAAAGGTGTATTCTAAAAAAGAAATCCAAAAACAAGAATATCCACAAGCCTCTCAAGAAAATTACCTAGTTATAGAAATAGAAACTGTAACAGACAAAGAGTTTAAAAATTTGAGTTGGAATTACAGAAAGCTAAAAGGATATTCATCTGGTAGAGCCTCTGCCCTACCCTTTACAGCAAACCTTTCGGAATTAATGAGAAATAAGGTTAAAGGAACATTTGGTGATGAATAAAAGCTTTTTTCTAGTCATCAACATTATCCAGCCAATAGGAATGAATTGTGGATTAACTAAGATTCATTCAATCAGCTTAACGCTCACAAAGACTATTGTGTAGTCTTGCATTCCTTACTTTTGAATAAAGGAGAAATTTTTGCAGGAGAGAAGTGTGACTGTTTGCAATTTCAAAGGTAGGTATGGTTATTATTGATCTACAGATTTAATTTTTTTTAATAGAAAGTTCCTCATGAAAGGACCGCAACTATGGGGCAACTCTACTTCTTTATGTATTTGCAACATTTTCTCCAGAGTCAATAATAGTTCATCATTCTCAAGTTCTAATAATTTGGATATTAAAACGCTATTAAGTTTTGAAACTGATTTGAGGGATTTTAGCCCATCAATTAAAAGATTATAGAACCATTCTTTTGAGTCTTGATATCTTTTAATTGTCGCCCAGCTTTGTTCTGTTACAATATATTTGATACTTAAATCTTTATTTAATAATGGATATAAAATAGTCGGAATACTCTGTGGAGCCCTACCCATTCCTGAAGTTATTCCATCACATTTTGAATAGATTATAGGAGTGACTATGTTATTATTTATCATCGCCTTTATTACCTTTTCATTTTCATATCCCCAAAAATAAATAAGCCAAGTATACTCTTTAGAATTTGGCCTCTGAAGCATTAATACAACAACTGTTTGATATTCATTATAACAAACGGAGTGATTTATAATCTGAAAATGGTATGATTTCGTTAGGTTTCTAATAAACCCATCATAATCATAATTTTTATGGTAGTCGTCTGCGTCTGAATGAATGTAAACTTTTGGAGTAGATATTTGAATTTCAGGAATTACCTTATCATTCAAATAAAATAAGTATTCAATATCCATACCTGAGCTGGGATAATACAGTACACCTCCAGTAGTAATTTCATTTTCAATTAATTCTAACTGAACTTCTTTATCCTCTAATCTCTTATATTTATCATAATATGCATTAAAATAATTCTTAACTTGATAATTTTTTGGGAGCAACTCTTTAAAAATACAATCTTTGGTTAATGTGATTTTTTTAATAAGGAGTTCTTCTTGTAGTTTTCGGAGAAATAAATTTGATAAATCAATTTTATTGTTAGAAAACTCTTCTCTAAATTTTCCCTCTTCAATTATGCTTAATAACAATTTATTAAAGTCAATTTGGCAATAAGGAACTTCAATATTGGTGGAAATATTAATGAAAAATTTAACATAATCACTCATTCGTTTGGTAGAATGATTAATGAAGTCATTGTAAGAATTTTCTAATCTTGCTCGACACATTATATCAATAAAAAAATTTAATTTCCTTCGACTAATTCTTTTTAGAATATCGCTCGTTGAATATTTTTCACTAAAGTGATCATTAATATATTTGTAGTTTTCAAGCGAATAGGTATAGATAACTTGAGAGAATAAACTAAAAAGAATTGCCTTCCATAAAAAATCAAACTTTTCAGGTTTGCTTTCGAAATAATAATGAACGTTTTCACTATCACTCTTTAATATTTCCCATTCAATTTTCTCATGAAAATCCCAATTTAAAGAGTTCATGTTCACAGGGAGCTTGTTATAGCTTATAATAAATTCCTTATTTAATTCCATGCTGGTGATTTAAAAATGGTCTATGTATCTGAATGAGATTATTTTTGATTAAGGTTAATATGGATTGAAGAACCTGTCTTTCTGATGACTTCGTAGTGACAGAAGTTTTTTCCTGAAATACATATAAGACTTGATAGTTCAGCGTATTCTTTCAATCCTTCCGTCTGGCACAGTTTTAAATTATGACGTTTTTATCCTGATTAAAGAAGTCGTTGAGTGCTTTATAGGATTTAACCTTATAGTCAAACTCCTTTTTCGCATAGTCCCTGTATTTCTTTGCCGATGGATGGTCACTTGACAGTAATTCATTAAACTGTTCCTTTGATAGTTGGGAAAGAGAGGTGATTACACCATCTGCCGGTCTAAATTCCTCTGAGTAAATGTCAATATTTGTCATTTTTAATAAAATGGTTTTAGTTTCATAAATGGGTCAATTCCAATTAAGCCAATTTATAGCAAAATTTTTTCTTATTTAAACCATGAATTGTAGATTCAGATGCAATTATCCCAAATCCTTAATTTATATCATATTGGCAATCACCCGGCCTAAGATTGCAAATACCCCATTTTTCGAACCACTGGTACCTATTAATTTAAAGATGCATATTCGCTTTAGGTAGTAAAAAAAGTGGTTGGTTTTTCAATGAATGATGTTGATGATACAAGGTGACTTGTCTAATACATACACTAAATTCTGTCTACAACAATTGCATAATTTTTCCAAGCCAATTCATGCCGATTGGCAATCTTCTTTGCGAGTGAGCCAGGGCTAATTACTTTGACAAACTCTGCATAAGAAAGAATTAGGCGTTCGAATTCATAATTGGGAATCAGTTAAAGTCGTACTTCAAGCGTATTCGGATCCAGCCACTTATTTTTTTGATAGGCATGGATTGGTTTCAATGCTCTCCTGTGAAAGTGGTAAACAAAGGTTAAATTTAATCGAAATCCATTAAATCAAGCCTACACATTTTTCAATTAGAGTAACTTGAAAGTCAAGGATTTAGAATAAAAATATCATAGATCTTTTTTATTTCGAAATAACTCTCTCAGACCTGAAGATATTTATATATCCCTAATTACTCTTGTGAAATTTGCACCGTCTAGCTTTGCCTCACAAAATGTTGCACCTCTAATATCTGCTCCGGACAAATCTGCTAATTCTAAATCCGCTTCAATTAGACTCGCTAAAGTCAAGTTTGCTTGACTCAGATTTGCTTTCCTAAGATTTGCCTTATAAAGATTTGCTCCTCTAAGATCTGCTTTGAACAAATCAGCTTCAGTGAGATTTGCTTCATTCAAATTAACTCCAACGAGGTTTAATTCAGTTAAATTCACTTTGCATAAATTAGACTGGTACATGTTCGCATTTGCAAAAATTACATTGCTCATATTCGTGTCCGTTAGATTTGCACCGCAAAGGTTTGCTAATCGAAAGTTTACATTGGATAAATTAGCCCCTGATAAATCTGCGCCGCTAAAGTCCATTCCAGATAGGTTTTTCCCTGATAAGTTCACATCAAAAAGAAGAGCCCAGGATAGAATTGATTCAGATAGGTCAGTTTGATAAAGATTAGAATTGGTCAAGTTTGCATTGGTCAAATATGCCTGAGTCACCTTTGATCCGCTTAAATTAGCCCATGAAAAATTTGAATTTTTCAGAATTGCACCTGAGAGGTTTGCTTCGGTCAAGTTTGCTCTTGATAAATCCACATTA
>Ga0114968_10002089_pt1 | contig 15394 bp, 10 predicted proteins | sample M_130807_EF_Meta_FD_87020 | JGI IMG/M metagenome (GOLD analysis project Ga0114968, IMG submission 87020) | Freshwater microbial communities from Lake Montjoie, Canada to study carbon cycling - M_130807_EF_MetaG | ecosystem: Environmental > Aquatic > Freshwater > Lake | place: Lake Montjoie...
AATCTTTCTAACAATTATATCCTCGAGTTGAAAGCTAAATACTTAGCTTTCCTATATGAGTTGGGCAAAAATAGAAATACGGCCAGTGTCTTAATCGATCTGGCTGAATTGGAAGCGTTTTATTTAAATGATTTACCTAAAGCGATCGCCTTATTAACAGAGGTGATTGGCTTTCCTGGTATAAATAATCGTTTACAGGCAACTGCAAAGCTAAATTTAGGCGATTATCAATTAATGAATGGGGAAATTTGGGAAGCCACCCTGTTATATTCACAAGTTGATAAAGCATTTCAAGATGATTTACTCGGACAGGATGCTCGTTTTAGAAATGCCAGGTTATCCTACTACACAGGTGATTTTACCTGGGCGCAGTCTCAGTTTGACGTTTTAAAGGCTTCAACATCAAAATTTATTTCTAATGATGCTTTAGATTTATCTGTATTCATTATGGATAATTTAGGCCTAGATACTACGCCTGAACCTTTAAAAATGTATGCTAAAGCTGAATTACTTAGCTTTCAAAATCAAACGAAAGAGGCTTTTATCGCTTTAGATGAAATATTACAAAAATATCCTGATCATAGCTTGATCGATGATATTTGGTATCTAAAAGGTAATATTTATAGGAAACAAAAGAAATATTCAGAGGCGATTAGCTTTTATGAAAAAACTATTTCTGCTGATCCAGCGAGTATTCGTATAGACAATGCCCTATTCGCCTTAGGTGAATTACACGAAAAAAATGTAGTAGATATTGAGAAGGCCAGAGCTTACTATGAACGCATTTTCATGGAATTTACCGATAGTTTATATGCGGTAGAAGCAAGAAAGAGATATAGACAACTGAGGGGAGATAAAATTCAATAACACCTAATATATTGCGCCTTAATTCTCCCTGTTGTTAAAATAATAACGGCAGAAATAAGGCGCAATACTTGATGACTACGAACGCTTCATTATCGAAACCTACATTGATTTAAATCAGGCTGCGATAAAATACAAAAAAGGATTATTTAGTATGTGTATCGTCAGAAACGGTCAACTTATGACGACCTTTTGCACGACGGTTAGCAAGAACCCGGCGTCCATTTTTAGAACTCATGCGGGAACGGAATCCATGTTTATTTACGCGTTTGCGTTTTGATGGTTGGTAAGTACGTTTCATTGCTGTTATTTTTAAGCAATATGCTCAATTAATTCAAAATGTTTGCAAAAGTATGGATTTTTAACAAGAAACAAAAATTTAAACAGTCATTATTTCTTTTTCCTTTCCTTCAAGTAGTTCGTCAATCTTTTTTATATGTTTATCAGTAAGTTGCTGTACTATTTCTTCCTTCTTTTTTCCTTCATCTTCAGAAAAACCGTCTTTGACTGCCTTTTTTATTCCTTCCATTGCTTCTCTGCGGGAAGAACGGGAACTAACTTTAGCATCCTCACCCAGCGTTTTTGATTTTTTAACCAAGTCGCGGCGACGTTCTTCTGTTAGGGGAGGAAAAGAAAGACGCACCACTTCCCCGTCATTCATCGGTGTAACACCAAGATTAGCCTCGAAAATTGAACGCTCAATAGGGGCAAGCATTGATTTTTCCCAAGGCTGAATAACTAATGAGCGGGCATCTGAAGTTGAAATATTAGCAACCTGACTCATTGGTGTTGGCGAACCGTAGTAATTTACCAATAAATCTTTGACAGTTGCTGGTGTAGCTTTGCCAGTTGTGATCTTACCTAACTCTTTGTGAAGGTGATCCAACGCTTTTTCCATGGCTTCCTGAGCCGTTTCCACTAAAAAATTTACTTCTTCCAACATAGCAATTTGGATTATGACCAGAATTTAAAATTATTTTTCTTTATGCCTTAACATTAATCATTGGAAGAACCAAAGAAACGAAGGGCAAAGTATAAAAGCATAACCAAGGCAGAAAAGGCAGCAGATACATAAGTCATAGCAGCCCACCATAAGGCATCTTTTGCACCCTCATGTTCCGCCCCATGTGTAAATCCAGATTGATTTAACCATACCAACGCCCTGTTTGAAGCATCAAATTCAACGGGTAAGGTTATCAGACTGAAAACAGCAGTTACTAAAAATGTTAGCATGGTGATAAACAGAATAGTTTGATTTCCACCAGATCCAAATAAACCAAGGGCTAACATTAAAAGCCATTGTTGTAAAGATGACGCTATATTCACAATGGGAACAACCGCTGAACGCATAGTTAACCAGGCATAAGCCTGATTGTGTTGCACTGCATGTCCGCATTCGTGGGCCGCAACGGCAGCTGCCGCAATAGTCCTTCCGTTATAAACATCAGGGCTTAAATTTACCACTTTAGACATTGGATTATAATGGTCTGTTAGCATACCATGACCTTCTTCAATCCGAACGTCTTGAATACCATAAAAACTTAACATTTTTTCAGCAATTTCCCGTCCTGACAGACCTGAACGAATGCCAATCTGGCTGTAATGCCTAAATTTATTTTTTAAACGCTGACTGATAATGAAACCAACCAAGGAGAGAACACCTGCTAAAATAAAATATCCCATGATTTGAATTTTTTACGAATATAACGTAAATCGTTAAAAATTAGTTTATTTATAATGAAGAAATGCGGTCAAAACCTGTATATGGTATCAATGCCTTAGGAATTAGTATCCCATCTTCGGTTTGATTATTTTCCAACAAGGCAGCCACAATGCGAGCCAATGCCAGTGCACTTCCATTTAGCGTATGTGCAAGCCTTGTTTGTTTGTCTTCTTTGAATCTTAATTTTAGTCTATTACTTTGAAACGTTTCAAAATTGGACACTGAGCTAACCTCCAGCCATCTTTTTTGACCTGCACTATAAACTTCAAAGTCAAAGGTTAAAGCAGAAGAAAAAGACATATCTCCGCCACAAAGTCTTAAAATTCTATAAGGTAATTCAAGTTTGTCTAGGAGACCAGCCACATGTTCAATCATTTCATCAAGCATTTGATAAGAAAGATCAGGATGAGCCACTTGAACGATTTCTACTTTATCAAATTGATGAACCCGGTTTAAACCTCTTACATGAGCACCATAGGAACCTGCCTCTCTTCTAAAACATGGCGTGTAACCACACATTTTAACCGGAAGTTTAGTTGCATCAAGTATTACATCGCGTAAAATATTAGTTATTGGAACCTCAGCAGTAGGGATAAGGTATAAATCATCTTTTTCAACATAATACATCTGACCGTCCTTATCAGGGAGCTGACCCGTAGCCGTTGCAGAGGCTTCATTTACCAATAATGGGGGCATAATTTCCTCATAACCAGCATTTACACCTTCATCTAAAAAAAACTGAATTAGGGCACGTTGTAATTTTGCCCCTTTGCCACGGTAAACAGGAAAACCACTACCTGTGATTTTTACACCCAATTCTAAATCGAAAAGTTGATACTTTTTGGCTAACTCCCAATGCGGAAGTGCCTTTTCATCTAATGTTGGGAGTTCATGCGGCCAAGGCCTAAACTCCTCATTATCTTCAGGTAATTTCCCGTGAGGTACCGAAGAATGAGGTAGATTGGGTATCAGATATAATAACCCATCCAGCTCTTTTTCAATATTTCCTAATTGCCCCTCTAAGGCTACTGTTTTTTCTTTTAAGGCATTTACTTTTGCTTTAATCGCATCAGCTTCTTCTTTCTTACCCTCTTTAAAAAGCTTACCAACCTCATCGGAGAATTGATTCCTTTCGGTGAGTAATTTCTCAAGTTCTGTTCGCCATAACTTACGCTGATCATCTAACTTTAGAATTTCAGAAATTTTCTCAGCAGCCTCTGGGACATTTTTTTTCTTGAGTCCTTCGACAACTTCCAACTGATTTTGACGGATAACGCTAATCTGCAACATAACTTTTCTTCCCTTTTATTCGTGAATGAACCAGAAAGAGGTCTTTCTACTTCTTTTTCAAAAAGAATTTAACACAAATTTTAAATTTTTTGCAAAGATAATACTTAGTATAAAAAAATAATCTATTTTTGTACCATTGTTTCCTTATAATGTGAAGGAACTAAGAAATTCACCCTGTTTTTTCCTTTTTCTTTGAATTTAGCCGCTTTTTAATGGCTTCTTCCTTTTGATATCAGCTTTTTCAAAGGATCTTGTATCATACTCTGTTTTAAAAAGGAAAATGGCAGTTTCATTAAATTATCCTTATATGATTCGAATATCGAATCTCCTATTTTTTTAAAGTTTTATTCATGCAATACGACATTGTCCAGCTCAATGAGATGTTGGTACCCGAATTACGCGATTTAGCGGAAGAAATGCAGGTGCCAGGGTTCAAAAAATTAGCCAAAAAAGAGTTAGTGTACAAAATCCTGGATCAACAGGCTTTATTAGGTACTAAATCTGAAAAAGTAACAGCCCCGCCAGTTATTCAAATAAGTAATCCTAAACCTGAGCAAATCAGTTTAGAATTTGATAAAGTAGATGACTTACCTGTTTCTAAAGAGGTGAACGATCCTCAGGTTAATCAGGAAGCTGATTTGCCAGAAGAACAAATAAAGGAAACGCCAAGAGAATTAACAAGAGTCAGAAGGTCAACCTCTGCTCCAGAACCTAATGTTAGTGCGGAGACAAATCGTCGGGAATTTCCCAGTGTCCGCAGAGTTTCATCACCTAGAGATCCACAACCTGAAGAAGGTTCTAACCCAGGTGAACGCAGAGATTTTTCAAGATCCAGAAGAAATCCTGAAAATATTCCGACGGATAATATACCTACTGAAAATAAACCAGTTGAATTTGAGTCTGACGCAAGAAAAAATGTACCTTCCCAAGATATGTGGGATAAACCTGGCGCAGCGGAAATTGCCCCAATTCCTGAAAACATAGATGCTGAAAACAGAAGAATTTTAAGGAAAAGAAGAGAAGATGGCGAAATTCCGAGGGTTAATAATCCTTTGCCACCTCAACAAAGACCTGCTATGTTGCCGAGAGATAACAGAGCTCCCTTAAGAGATAATAGAAAGCCGCTTCCTGAAGTTGCCAATTCGGAAGTGCCTCAGCAAGTCCCGGTTGCTCCACCACCGCCTCCCGTAATCAGATTTGAACCAGAATTAGATGGTATTATTGAAAGTGAAGGAAGTTTGGAAATGATGCCAGATGGCTACGGTTTTTTAAGGTCATCAGATTATAATTATCTGTCTTCTCCTGATGATGTTTATGTTTCTCCTTCCCAAATTAAGTTGTTTGGCTTAAGAACTGGAGATACCATTAAAGGAACTTTAAGACCACCTAAAGAAGGAGAAAAATACTTTGCCCTACTAAAGGTTTCTAAAATAAATGGAACTAATCCGGAAAATATCAAAGAGAGAATTCCTTTTGATTATTTAACCCCCCTTTTCCCTACTGAAAAGTTTAAACTTACCGCTTCTTCTTCAGGAAAAGATATGGGTAATAGAATGATTGACTTGTTTACTCCCATAGGTAAAGGTCAACGTGGCCTCATCGTTGCTCAACCTAAAACAGGTAAAACTTTCCTTTTGAAAGATCTGGCAAATGCAATTTCTAAAAATAATCCTGAATGTTATATCATAGTACTTCTCATTGATGAACGTCCTGAAGAAGTAACCGATTTCAAAAGAAGTGTTAATGCAGAGGTTATTGCATCAACCTTTGATGAACCAGCAGATAATCATGTAAGGGTCGCCAATTTAGTGCTTGAAAAAGCAAAACGCTTAGTTGAAAGTGGTCATGATGTGGTTATAATGCTCGATTCTATCACTCGTTTGGCAAGAGCTTATAATACAGTAGCTCCCGCAAGTGGCAAGGTGCTTTCTGGTGGAGTGGAGGCAAATGCCTTACATAAACCTAAAAAATTCTTCGGCGCAGCCCGAAATATCGAAGGGGGAGGTTCCCTGACTATTTTGGCAACTGCCTTAATTGATACCGGTTCAAAAATGGACGGAGTTATTTTTGAAGAATTTAAAGGTACAGGAAACATGGAACTTCAACTAGACAGAGGTCTGGCAAATAAACGAATGTTCCCTTCCATAGATTTGACAAAATCGTCTACACGACGCGAAGATTTATTGTTGGACAAAGAAACCTTGCAAAGAATGTTTATTCTTAGGAATCATTTAGCCGATATGAAGCCAGAAGAGGCCATGGAATTCTTACGTAAACACATGGCTGGAACAAAATCAAATGATGATTTTCTTTCTTCAATGAATGGTTAATGAATCATTAAGGGAAGCCTGAATAGTTCGTGTTTAGGTTGGAATTTAAGATAATGAAGCTAATTGTTCGTTTAAATGTTGGTTTTTTTATTCTCTTTTTTAGTTGGGCTCAACTTAAAGGTCAAAATGCTGACTATGTTCCAAATGAATTCCTGGTTCAGTTTAATCCAGATGTTTCCGGAGTAAATTGGTTCAATACTATTCTTTTAGAAAAGAAAGAATCTGGTATTTCAAAAATAAAATTACTTTCAGCGCAACTTAATATCTATCAGATTGATATTAATCCTTCTGCCATTTCTGAAAATGATGCCTTTCGTTTTCTTCAAATCCAATCGGGCATTAGATATGTTCAAAGAAATCATTACATTAAATTTCGGAGTGTAATTCCAAATGATTCGCTTTTTTCTCAGCAATACTATCTTCAAAATAAAGGCCAGACCGGCGGTACCCTTGGGTTAGATATAAAAGCTGTGGATGCATGGAATATTACCCAAGGTGGGGTTACGCCTGCTGGTGATACCATCGTGGTTTGCGTGATTGATAACGGCGTTGATATAGAACACCCCGATTTAAAAGATAACATCTGGGTCAATCATCGGGAAATTCCAAATAATAATAAAGATGACGATGGAAATGGTTATGTAGATGATCATTTGGGCTGGAATGTTGACTTTAAATCCGATGAGGTCAGTTATATTAACTTTCATGGAACGCCAGTTGCCGGATTAATTGGTGCATCAGGTAATAATAAAATAGGCGTAACTGGAATTAACTGGAAAGTTAAATTGATGGTGGTCACTTCCCAGATAGCCAATGTATTATCAGAAAGTAGAGCTATAGAAGCTTATTCCTATCCTCTGAAAATGAGGAAATTATATAATGATTCTAAAGGAAAAAATGGGGCCTTTGTGGTTGCAACCAATACTTCCTGGGGTATTGACAAAAGAAAACCAGATGAATTTCCTATTTGGTGTAATTTTTATAATGCCTTAGGGGAAGCTGGAATTTTAAACGTGGCAGCTACGATTAATCAAAATATTGATGTCGATGTTGTAGGGGATATTCCTACTACTTGCCCAAGTGACTTTATGATTGCTTCTACCGCAATCTCTGACAAAGGGGATTTAAGATATGGCTATGGAAAAAAATCTATAGATATTACTTCGTTAGGATTTAATTTGCTAACAACGGCAGATAAAGGCGGATATATCCGACAAAGCGGTAATTCCTTTGTTTCTCCACAAATAGCAGGCGCCATTGGATTACTTTACGCTTCTCCATGCCCAACTTTAGCGGTTTTAGCCAGAACAGATCCAGAGGCTGCTGCTCGACTAGTGAGAAAGGCATTGATGGGCGGAGTAACTATTTTAGATAGTTTGATCAGCAAAGTTAGCTCTGGTGGGGTTTTAAATATCGACAAAAGTATTAGATACCTTATAGATAGTTGTGGAAAATGTCCGCCTTTAGCAAAAATAGAGGTGAATAATGTCTCTACTACTTCCGTTCAGGTATCCTGGATTGCCAATGATAGTATAAAAAAAGTAGATCTGTTTTACAGGAAAAAGGAAAGTCCTGACTGGATATCTCTTTATCCAGCTAATCCACTAATAATAAATGGATTATTGTCCTGTCAGGAATATGAATTATCCTTAAACAGAACATGCCTGAATTTAGAATCTACAAATCAATTGCTTGCCTTTAAAACAGATGGCTGCTGCAAAAATCCTCCAAGTTTAGAAACGGTAACCATTGGAAATACCGAATTGACTTTAAAATGGGATAAAATTACGATTGCTTCTGGGTATATCCTTCGATGGAAATTATCGAAAGATTCCCTTTCAAATATCTGGCAATCGGCTCAGGTAGTTCAAAATGGGGTCACCATTAAAGGCTTACTTTCTTGTTCCGAATATGATTTTCAAATTAGGAGTTTGTGTGATTCTGCTCAGATAGCCTTTAGTCATTCCTTTAAAATTAAAACAATAGGGTGTGGTAACTGTTTGGAGAAAAATTATTGTATTCCCAAAGGAATAACTATTGTAAGTGCTGAAAATGAATGGATTTCTCAAATAAAAATAGGAGATTTTGTCCAATTATCTAAAAAAGACGGATACGGAGATTTTACTAGAACAGCCGGGCCAACTTTAAAACCCGGAGTTTCTTATCCATTAATCTTAGAGCCAGGCTATTTAAATACAGCCTATGATGAATATTTTATCGTATGGATTGATCTAAATCAAGATGGGTCATTCACAAATGAGGAAGAGCTATTTAATTCTGGGGCACCTAAAAAAGGAATGGTTAACTCTATCATGAATATTCCACTTTCGGCTAAACTGGGTTCCACCCGAATGCGTGTTGTCATGCAATACAGGCAAGAGCCAGGTGCATGTGTATTTCCGGTTGAATTTTTTGGGGAAGTAGAAGATTATTGTGTTAATTTCAGCAACACGGTAAACACCTTACCCCTGATCAGCAATGCAAATATTCTGGTCTACCCAAATCCAAATGAGGGTTCTTTTATGATTGATTTTCAAAGAGAACATGAATGGGAGACGGTAACTTTAATCAATAGTATAGGGCAAAACATGGCTAGTTTTCCCATAGGAAAAGGAATCAGACAATTCCAATGGCAAGCTAAAAAAATTAATCCAGGCAACTACATCTTAATTTTTCGAGGAGAGAAAGGCGTTTATGCCCATCGAATAACGGTATTATAATTTTTGGTCTATATTTTCAATTTCTGCGGAATCATAATTTCCAAACCAATCTTTCAATTTAGTTTTCGCCTGTGATTTTACAGCATCATTAATATAGGAAGCTATAGCTACGAGACCTATGCCTAAAACGCCGAGGTCATCAGTATAACCTATGAAGGGAGTCAAATCAGGAATTAAATCTATTGGAGCAATAAGATACCCCAACACGCCAATAATTATATTTTTGGCCCATGCTGGGGTTTCTTTTCTTTTGAAGGCATAAAAAAGCAACAAGGAAGAATATACAGATTGTATGCCAATTTTTTTTGCATAAGACTGAACAGTGTTCCAGAAGTTTATTTCTGAAAAGAATTCAGCATATTTCCTAATTCGGGAAAGCATATATAAGGATTAAAGTTTAATCCAATCGTTGTTTTACCTCAGTGATTTCGTAAACCTCAATGATATCACCCATTCTCATTTCGTTGAAATTTTTAATGGATAAACCACATTCCATTCCATTTCTAACCTCCTTAACATCATCTTTGAATCGTTTTAGAGAAGAAACTTCACCATGCGTATTTTCTCTGGTAGGGAAAACAATAATGCCGTCTCTTACAAGTCTGATATGGCTATTTCTACTTATTTTACCTTCCTGAACATAACAACCTGCGATAGTTCCTATTTTACTAATCTTATAGATTTCTCTAATTTCCACCATTCCAATAATGGTTTCCACCTTGGTAGGTTCGAGCATACCTTCAATGGCAGCTTTCACCTCCTCAATAGCTTCGTAGATAATGGAATAGGTTTTAATTTCAACACCCTCTTTTTCGGCTAATTTTCTTGCACCCAGAGAAGGACGAACCTGGAAACCTATGATGATTGCATCAGAAGCTGAAGCGAGAAGTACATCTGACTCGATGATACCACCTACTGCTTTGTGAATTACATTCACCTGAACTTTTTCAATAGAAAGTTTGATAAGAGAATCAGAAAGGGCTTCAATAGAACCGTCCACGTCACCTTTAACGATAAGTTTTAATTCTTTAAAGTTACCCAGAGCTAAACGGCGACCAATTTCATCAAGTGAAATACGTTTAGTTGCACGATTTGTTTGTTCTCTGGTAATTTGTGCTCTTTTAGATGCAATTTGTCTGGCCTCCTGATCGGTATCCACCACTTTAAATCTGTCACCAGCTTGTGGAGCGCCCGTTAATCCAAGCACTAATACTGGCGTTGAAGGACCAGCAGATTTAATTCTTTGGCCTCTTTCGTTTAATAAGGCTCTTACCTTTCCAGCAAACTCACCTGCTACTAAAGAATCTTTATCGGACAGGGTACCATTTTGAACAAGTAGTTTGGTAACATAACCTCTGCCTTTATCTAAGGAAGCTTCTATTACGGTTCCAAAAGCTGCGCGATTTGGGTTTGCTTTCAATTCAAGCATCTCCGCCTCCAGCAATATTTTCTCCAATATTTCGGGTATTCCTAAACCAGTTTTGGCTGAAATATCTTGTGATTGATATTTTCCACCCCATTCTTCCACCAGAAGATTCATAGAGGCTAGTTCCTGTTTTATTTTCTCAGGTTGGGCTCCTACTTTATCCACTTTATTTATAGCAAAGATAATTGGCACATTGGCAGCTTGAGCATGCGAAATGGCTTCTTTTGTTTGTGGCATAATACTATCATCAGCAGCGATGATAATGATAGCAATATCTGTTACTTTAGCACCACGTGCACGCATGGCTGTAAAGGCTTCGTGACCTGGAGTATCGAGAAAAGTAATTTTCTTATTATCTCCAATAATCATTTCATACGCGCCGATATGCTGGGTGATACCTCCGGCTTCACCTGAAACTACGTTGGCACTTCTAATATAATCGAGGAGGGATGTTTTACCATGATCGACGTGACCCATCACCGTTACAATTGGGGCACGGTGCACCAAAAGGGCTGGATCATCTTCAATAACGACTACTTCCTCATCAGCTTGTTCCTCTACGGAGATAAATTCTACTTCTCTACCAAATTCACTGGCAACAAGCTCTATAATTTCAGCATCCAGACGCTGATTAATTGAAACGATAACGCCAAGGTTCATACATACTGTAATGACCTCTGAAATGGCTACATCAAGAATATTAGCTAATTCCTGAGCAGAAATGAATTCAGTTATTTCTAATTTACCTGTTAATTCATCTTGATCAAGTTGTTCTTGTTTTTCTCTAAAGCGATCTCGTTTATCACGCTGGAATTTTTGGCGTTTATTTTTTCCACCACCAGAAAGGCGGGCCATTGTCGCCTTGATTTTATCTTCAATTTCCTTTTTGGAAACTTCTTTAGGTTCCTCTCTGCCAACGGGTGGCCTATTTGCTGGTGGTCTGTTATTTGGTCCGGAATTATTACTACTATTGTTAGGTGAAGGACGTCTTTGTTGACCACCTTGATTATTTTGTCCTCCTTGTCCTTGCCCACCTTGACCTCCATGTCCACCTTGACCATGTCCACCTTGACCTTGTCCACCAGTATTTGGTCTGTTTTGTGGATTATTGTTAGGTTGGTTTCCAGATCCTTGAGATGAACCCTGATTAGGACCTTGTCCTTGATTAGTATTTTGTCCCTGTCCGGTATTTTGGGTATTCCCAGTTCCTTCTCCGGCTACTTTTTTACGTTTACGTTTACGCTTTCTTCTTGCTTCTTCTGATTCTGAAGAAGCAGGATTTGCTGGTTTAGCTCCAGCAACAGGTGGTTGATTATTTCCTGTACCTGCTGGTTTAGCCGCAGGAGGAGGAGGTGTGGAAGGTTTACTTCTGCCTCTGTTCCTGTCAAAAGAGTTGGTATCTATTTTACCTAAAATTTTCAATCCTCTTAATTCCGGAGTTTCGGCACGCATCATATTATCGTCCTCAACAGCAGCTGGCGGCACTACTTTTTGTGGCACCACTTCAGGTTTTACAACTGGCGGAGGAGTGACAGGTTGATTTATTTTTGTATCAACAGCACTCTTTTCTTCTTTTACTTTCGGAACTGCAGGTTCATTTTTTGCAGGTTCGCTTTTATTTATTACTGGTGGAACATCAGTAACAGGAGGAGAAACAGGAGCTTCAGCTGGTTTTGCAGAAACTTTAGCTGCGGCAGGTTGAGTCACCTCAGGTTTTTCTTTTTCCTTAGTTCTTTGTTGTAAACGACTGCTGAGATCAATTTTACCAAGAACAGTAGGGCGTTGCAACTGAATGGCACCTTCCGGTCTTTCTGGCGTTGCTTCAACATTAGGGGTTACGACAGCTTTAGCAGGTTCCGCTATGGCAACCTCATGCTCTTCTTTTCCGGTTTTCCCAGCACCAAAACTGACTGATTTTGCCTGTTGTTTAATGTCTCCTGATTTCTGGAACTCCTTTAACAGTTCAGAGTACATCTGATCTGTTATTTTTGCGGTGGGTTTATTCTCCACCTCGTATCCCTTTTTGGCAAGATGCTCAACGAGTGTGGATAAACCCACGTTCAGTTCCTTTACTATCTGAATAAGTTTCAACGGCATTCGATTTAATACAAATTTGCAGTGCAAAACTACAAAAGAGTTTCGTTAAATTATAATAGGAATTTTATCATTCCTCAAATTCGGCAGCAAGAATAGATAAAACTTCCTCAATTGTTTCAGTTTCCAGGTCTGTGCGGCGAATTAGTTCTTCTTTACTTAGGGTTAATACACTTCTGGCGGTATCGCAACCGATTCCTTTTAATGCATCAATAACCCATCCTTCAATTTCGTCTGAGAATTCTTCTAAATCAACATCATCAATCTCGAATTCCTCATTATTTCTAAATACATCTATTTCATATCCGGTAAGTAAACCCGCCAGTTTAATATTTGTTCCCCCTTTTCCAATAGCCAGTGAAACCTGTTCGGGTTCCAAAAATACTTTCACTATTTTCTTATCCTGATTTACATTAATAGACGTCACTTTTGCAGGTGTCAAGGCGCGCTGTATATAAAGCTGCAAATTATTGGTGTAATTTACAATGTCAATATTTTCGTTATTTAGTTCTCTGACAATACCATGTATTCTGGAACCTTTCATACCAACACAAGCGCCAACAGGATCAATCCGGTCATCAAACGATTCAACAGCAACCTTGGCACGTTCTCCCGGCATTCTAACTATTTTGCGAATCGTAATCAAGCCGTCTTCAATCTCAGGTACTTCTTGTTCCAGGAGTTTCTCTAAAAATAAAGCATCAGTTCTTGAGGCAATAACGGTGGGATTGTTATTCCTCATTTCCACCGATTTGATTACTGCCTTAACTAAATCCCCTTTTCGATAATAATCCCCTTTGATCATTTCTGTTTTAGGTAAAATAAGTTCATTTCCTGTTGCATCATCAACAATGAGAATCTCTTTTTTAAGAATCTGATGTACTTCAGCTGTGACTATTTCACCTAATCTGTCATTATATTTTTTGAAGACCTCCTCTTTTTCAAGATCCATAATCCTTGAAATAAGCGTTTGGCGCGCTGCCATAATGGCCCTTCTTCCAAAATCCTCTAACTGTAATTGTTCATAACACTCTTCTCCAACTTCATAATCAGCGTCAATAGATATGGCCTCAGATACAGAAATTTGACTTTTTTCATCAGCAACCTCTCCATCAGGGACTATTTCACGAACCCGCCATAACTCTAAATCTCCTTTTTGAGTATTTACAATAACATCGAAATTTTCATCGGAGCCAAATTTCTTTTTGATAAGGGTACGGAATACATCCTCTAAAACTCTTACCATTGTTGGACGATCAATATTCTTCCCGTCCTTAAATTCTGAAAATGTTTCTACAAGGTTCAACATATTTTTATCCTTTTAAAATGAAACCTTAACGAGTGCGTTTTTGATAGTGTTAAAAGAACACCTTTTCTCAAACTGGGTATTTATTTTCTTCTTCCCTTCCAGTATTTTCTCTTCCCACACAATCAATACTCCTTCCTCATCAACTTCTTTCATTATGCCTAACACCTGACTGTTGTCTTCAAGTGTTAAAACTAGTTTTCTACCTAAATGCTTTTTAAACTGTCTGGGTAAAACTAAAGGCCGACTTACACCTGGTGATGAAACTTCTAAAGTATATGTTTCTCCAAGCCACTTGTTTTCGTCTAGTAATCCTTCTAAAAATCGACTGATAATGCGGCAAATGTCAAAATCAATTCCTGTATCACTGTCTATGAATACTTCCACTTTCTGTTTGGCAGATATGCTCATATCTAACAAAAAGCAATGACTAATTTCAGGTTCCCGAAATTTCTCTGCCAATAACTGGCTTAATTTTTCCTTAATTTCGTCCATAAATTTAACACTTGGATTAAAATAAAAAAGAGGGTAATTTTCCCTCTCACTTACTTTTTTCCATTATTACTCGGCAAAGATAATAAATATTTTTGTTTTTTTATTAATATTGACATTATTTAAAGTGTTTGCTGCAATTTATGTTCTAAATGTAAGGTTTATTGCCTTTCTAGGCCATTTGTATGAACTTACAATCCTTTAAATTTGTTTAAAATTCTTTTATTATTTAAACGGAAATAGTAATGCACAAAGATACCCTTCTTAATGATGCCTTGAATGGTGGTTTTTTATCGCCGGAAGAGGGTGTTTTCCTCTTTGAAAATGCACCGACCGCAGAACTTATGGAGGTTGGTAACTTAATCCGTTTTAAGCTTAATCCGGAAAAAAAAGTAACCTGGATTATTGACAGAAATTCAAATACAACAAACGTATGTGTGGCCAATTGCAAATTCTGTAATTTCTACAGAAGACCTGGTCATGAAGAATCTTATACTACTACTTTAGAGGAGTATGCGGTCAAAATAGAGGAAACTTTTCGGTTGGGAGGCGAACAATTACTGCTCCAGGGTGGACATCATCCTGACTTGGGTTTAGCTTATTATGTTAATCTTTTTAGTGAATTAAAAAGGAGGTACCCCACGCTAAAGTTGCATGCTTTAGGACCACCTGAAATAGCTCATATTACTAAATTGGAGGGCTCAACTCATATTGAAGTGTTAAAGGCTCTTAAGGAAGCAGGGCTGGATTCCTTGCCAGGTGCGGGTGCTGAAATTTTAGATGACAGGGTAAGAAGGTTGATTTCAAAAGGAAAATGCGGTGCCGAAGAATGGTTAGATGTTATGAGGGCTGCGCATCAAATAAATCTTACCTCTTCCGCTACTTTGATGTTTGGGCACATTGAAACTAATCTGGAGCGGATGGAACATCTCGTCAAAATAAGACAAGTGCAGAGTGAAAAACCCGCAAATGCTAAAGGTTTTATTGCTTTTATACCCTGGCCTTTTCAAGATGAAGATACGATTTTAAGAAAATTAAAACGCGCACGTAATGCTTGTACAGGCGACGAATATATCAGAATGATTGCCTTAAGCAGAATTATGCTCCCTAATATCCAGCATATTCAAGCGTCTTGGCTTACCGTTGGAA
>Ga0114968_10002090_pt1 | contig 15392 bp, 13 predicted proteins | sample M_130807_EF_Meta_FD_87020 | JGI IMG/M metagenome (GOLD analysis project Ga0114968, IMG submission 87020) | Freshwater microbial communities from Lake Montjoie, Canada to study carbon cycling - M_130807_EF_MetaG | ecosystem: Environmental > Aquatic > Freshwater > Lake | place: Lake Montjoie...
CTCGATCTTCCCGCGCAGCATGTCTTCCACCGTGCGCCAATCGGGCTCGAAGTTCGTCTGCCCCACCGGATGGCAGTTGATGGTGAGCAGCGCCTCCTTCTCGATCTGGCGCATGCTGCGCAAGTCGCCGGAGGTGGCGGAGCTGAAGACCTGGAGAGGGCCGCTCATGCAAAGAGAGAAACCGGACTGCGGAATACCGACGTGGGAGGAGTAAGCCGAGAGGCGGCGAGCTGCGCAAGGCGGACTTTTCAGCGTCCGGGCGCGGCTCATGGGGCTTACGCGTCAGAATCACGGAGAATGTCTGATTGAGTGTCCAAATGAATGATCGAGTAGCATCAAGCCCAGAGGGAGGCTTCCAAACCAACGCGAATGAAAAAGAATGGCACGCGAATGGCCGCAAATCCGGCTTCTCCATCTGATTAGTGGCATTCGGCTTGGATTCGCGTTATCCACCCTCATCCGTTGCTCATTTCATGCGTAAGCCGGGTGTGGCCCATGTCCTGCATGCCTGCGCCGGGTTCTGGATGGCGCTGCCTGACTCTGCTGTCACAGCATGCCAGCTCTCACGGCACCATCTCAGCCTTCAGCATGAGAAATTTCTTTCCCGCGCTCTGCGGCACGCGGACGCGGCGCTGGGTGAGGGGGCCGACCTGGGAGACGAATTCGCTGGTGGCGTTGGTCCAGGTGGTGAGGTCGTCGGAGAGGCGCGGGGTGATGATGAGATCGGTTTTGGTGCTGTCCGTGGTGTAGTCGAAGAAGACTTCGCTGCCGGCGGGCTGGGATGACAGGGGCTGCATGAGGTCGTGGACGAGGGGGGAGCCGCCAAAGGCGTATTCTTGCAGGTTGCTGCGGCCATCGCCGTCGGAGTCGATGCCGGGGCCGGTGATGAAGCCGTTGCCGAGCTGGTTGGTGGGGAAGAGGCCGTTGAGCCATTGCGCGTAAGGCGGTCCGGTGGCGAAGGCGGGGGTGTAAGTGATCGAATCGAGCCAGCAAGCGTCGAGGCCGGCCACCACTGCCTCGTTTTTGATGTAGCGCCAGCGCAGCACATGCTGACCGGCGGGGACGCTGAAGGTCTGCTGCGCCCAGGGGAGGTTGTTGCCGCCGCTGTTGCCGCTGATCTGGGTTTGCACGGTCTCGTCGATCTCGAAGCGGAAGAAGTCGCCGTTGAGCTGGGAGGAGACGGTCCACCAAAAGGAGACGGTGCCTGGGCCGGTCACCGGGGTCTCGATGACGCTGCTGCGGCCGTGATTGAGGAAGATGGGGCTGATGAGCGCGTCCGTGCCGTCGATGGTGCGGCGGTTCTGCAAGACCCAGGAATCCGCGCTGGGCATCTGCCAGGTGAGGTCGGGATTGTCGAGCGTGCTGCCGAGGAGCTGCTGCACGCCCTGGACTTCGACTTGATCCACATACAGGCGGTCCTGGCCGGTGCTGAAGAGATCATCCTTGGTGTAGTTCCAGCGGGCGGTGTGAATGCCGGGCGGCACATAGAAGCCGAGCAGCCGCCAGGCGTGGAAGCCGTCGCTGTACCAGAGCTCCTCACCGTCGATGGAGAAGCGGAAGAAGTCGTAGCCAGCCTCGGAGTCGAGCTGGAACCAGAAGTTGACGTAGGCGGGGCCGGTGATGGTGGTTTCGAGCCAGCTTTGCTGGTTGTCGGAAACGTTGCCGCTCTCGGCCGCGTCACTGCCATCATGGGTGCTGGTGGCGGGCACGACCCACGAAACGTCGCCACCGGTGGTGAAGATCAATTGCGGCGCGTCCAAGGCCTGGGCCAGCAGGGAGGCGGTGGAGCTGATATCGAGCACCAGGGTGCGGGTGTCTGTGCCGTCGGCGTTGGTGGCGGAGAGGGTGATGTTGAAAGTGCCGGTGACTGTCGGGATGCCGCTGATAGCGCCACTCGTCGTGTTCACGGCAATGCCAGCGGGCATGCCGCTGGCGGCGTAACTGGCGGGTGAGTTGGTGGCGCTGATTTGGTAATGGAACGGCACATTGAGCACGGCCTGGGCGGTGAGCGTGCTGGTGATGACCGGCGGCGTGGGCAGCCGCGCACCGATGTTCATCACGAGGGTCGCATTCCCGGTGCCGAGGAGGTTGGTGGCACCAAGCGTGACATTGAAGGTGCCCTGCTGAGTCGGCGTGCCCTGGATAAGGCCGCTGGCGCTCAGGCTCAGTCCATTGGGCAATCCGGTGGCGGAAAAAGTCTGCGGATTGTTGGTGGCGGTGATTTGATAGCTGAAGGGCGACTCCACATTGCCAGTCGCGCTCAACACGCTGCTGATCACCGGCGGGGCGGTCGGCGGTTCGGTGTTCGCGCCGTGGAGCGTGAGGGTTGCGCTCGTCAGCGTGCCGAGATTGCCCCCGGCGAGGTCGCTGACTTTCACGCTCCAGTTGCCAGCGGCGCTTTCTCCCCAATGCCGCACGGAGGAGAAGGTCCAGTCCATGTCTAGGTTGGCATCGCTCGTATGGGTGACGAACAATTGGCTCACCGTGCTGCCGGGCGAGGTGAGCGTGATGTTCATGTCGCCACGTTTGCCGTGCGTGGCGGTGATGTGCAGCGTGGCGGTGATGTGCAGCGTGGCGTGCTCCACCCGCATGAAGACCGTGCCCGGCACGGTGAAGACGCGCGTGACGCCTGTGGTGCTGCCGTCAGGGATGGCGTCAGCGAGACCCGTCTGGGCGATTTGCTGCGTGGTCTGCGGCCCGAGATTGGTCCAGCCGGCGGCCATCGCCACGGCGGCCTGCGCGTTGATCAAACCAGCGCCGTAGTCGTGATTGAAGTGGTAACCGGCGCTGTTGTTGATCCAGTCGGCATGCGTGGGATTCACTTTGGTGGCGCTGCGCAGGAGGATTTCCTTCACATCCCGCCAGCCGAGATTGGGATTGCTCTCCAGCAACAAAGCCACGACACCGGCTGCCAGCGGCGTGGCAGAGGAGGTGCCGCCGAAACTGTGTGTGTAGCCGCCGTTTGTCGTGGTGGTGGTGATGCCGCGATGGCTGCCGGTGCTGTCGTTGGAAGGGGCGCAGAGGAGGACATTGGCGCCCGGCTCGGAGTAGGCACTGCGCGTGCCGGTGTCGTTCAAGGCGGCGATGGAGAGCGTGTAGATCGAGTTGGCGTAGCCGTCGTAATTGGAGTTGTCCGTCAAATCGCCGCCGTTGCCCGCCGCCCAGAGCCAGATGGAGCCTTTGCCGCCGCGGCCGGTGCTCGCGCCGCTAGCCAGTGCCTGCTTTACCAGCGGCCCGGCGTCACGCAGGTCCCTGCCGTCATCACTGGGGCCCCAGGAGTTGCTGTAGAGATGGATGAGGTCGTTTCTCCAGGAGAGCGCCGCTGCTTCATCCGCATCACTCACTGCGGCGGCGATGAGGCGCAGGCCGACGAGGGTGGCATTCGGGGCGGAGCCGGAGGTGCCCGCGCCATTGTTGCCTCGAGCGCCCGCCACGCCCGCGCAGGCCGTGCCGTGCGTGTCGGAGCTGGGACTGCCGGTGGGATCATCCGGCGTGCCGTCATTCCAGTCGTGATCGTTCACCGTGTCCGCATTGGGCAAGAGGTCGGGATGCGCGACCTCCAGGCCATCATCCACGATGCCGATGCGAATGCCGTTGCCTGTGTAAGTGTCCCAGGTCGTCGTCACATTCACGTCGATGCCCGCAGTGCCCGGCGACTGGCCGGTGTTGCGCAGGTGCCATTGGTAGCCGGGGTTGGCGGCGTTGTAAGAGAAAAAGGTGTCGTTGGGAATGAGCCGCCGCTTTTGCTGCCGCGCCAGTTGCGGCTCGACCGAGATCACACCGGGCAGTGCGCGCAGAGTCTCCAGCACCGCCAGCGCGTCGCCGGGGCCTTGCACCGTCAAAAGGACATATCCAGGTGCGTAACGAGGCTTCTCCGTGCCGACCGCATTGATCTTCAGCGCCGCCGCATTCAGGTCAAAATCTGCCGCCGCCTTCACCAGTACTTTGCGTGTCACAATCCGGCGGGAGCTTTCGTCATGAGGTTTGCCCTGCTCATAGAGCACGATGTCCTGCTTCACGCCCGTCGCCGCCTCCGTCTGCTTCGCCTGTCTGCGCACTTCTCCGAAATTTTTGGCCGCCCTGGCCATCTTTGCGGTCCGCTCCTTGCCGCCCGACGGTTTTTCCGCCAGTTCATCCAGCGCCACCTCAAAGCGCCGCTTTTTGCCACCGTCTTCAATCTCGAAGGCCGTGCGCGCATCAATGGCTGCCGGTTGTTGCGCGGTCGCCAGCGTGCAGAGCGACATGGCGAGCAGGAGAAGGAGTCGTTTCATGATGAAGGCGGCTTGAGACAAGTAGCGGTTGGATTGGATCAATCAAAACACAATTCCGCCTTGTCCGTGCCCCTGCCAAAGTTCCAGTTGCCTTCAAACGTCAAAGAAATAGAATTTGCCGCATGAGCCTGGAAACCATCATGCAAGAAGCTCGCAAGCTTGGCGAACAGGAGCGTCGTCGTCTGGCGGCTTTTTTGACCACGCTCAGGGAGCCTTCTGAGCCGAGCTTTGCGGAAGAAATGGCCCGCAGGATCGACGACAACACGCCTGGACACTGGGTGACGCTTGAGGAGCTGGACAAGAGATACGCAAGCGACGCATGATCGAATATCGACTGCTGCTGGCGCATGAGGTCATCGTGTTTCTTGACTCCATCAAGGCGGCGGATCGGAAACGGTTGATGAAGCGTTTTCTGGAGATCACCAGCTATCCGGCGCGATACGCTGATTACGAGTAGCGTGACGCCTCCGGTCGCAGGCTCGATGTGAATGTCCATACAGGCTACGCCATTGCGTATTGGGAGGACTTTGCCGACCGACACTTGAAGGTGCTCGATGTGAGGCCAGCAGATCGTTGACCGCAGCCGGTTTGCTCCTACTCTGCGCACCCCATGAGCAACGCCACCGCCATCACCCCCACCCGCGAAAAAGACTTCCCCGAATGGTACCAGCAGGTCGTTCGTGCCGCAGACATGGCGGAGAACTCTGAGGTGCGCGGCTGCATGGTGATCAAACCCTGGGGCTATGGCCTGTGGGAAAACATCCAGCGCCAGCTCGATGCGAAGTTCAAGGCCACCGGTCATGTGAACGCCTACTTCCCGCTGCTCATCCCCCTGAGCTATCTCGAAAAAGAAGCGCAGCATGCCGAGGGCTTTGCCACCGAGTGCGCCGTGGTCACGCATCATCGCCTGGAAGCGCAGAAGCAGCCGGACGGCACGACGAAGATGATTCCGACTGGCGAACTGGCCGAGCCTTTTGTGATTAGGCCGACCTCCGAAACGATCATCGGTGCGGCCTTCGCCCGCTGGGTGGAAAGCTACCGCGATCTGCCGCTGCTCATCAACCAGTGGTGCAACGTGATGCGCTGGGAGATGCGCCCGCGCCTGTTCCTGCGCACCGCCGAGTTCCTCTGGCAGGAAGGCCATACCGCGCATGAAACGGCTGAGGAGGCCATCGCGGAGACGCGCACGATGCATAAGGTTTATGAGGACTTCCTGCGCGATCATTTGGCCATCCCGGTGATCCCTGGCGAGAAGACGGAGCGCGAGCGCTTCCCCGGTGCCGTGCAGACCTTCACCGTCGAGGCGATGGTGCAGGACAAAAAAGCCATCCAGGCTGGCACCTCGCATTACCTCGGTCAAAATTTTGCCAAGGCGGCGAACATCCAGTTCCTCGGCCGTGACAACACGCGTCAGCTTGCGCATACCACGAGCTGGGGCGTCAGCACCCGCATGATCGGCACCATCATCATGGCCCATGGCGATGATGACGGCGTCATCATCCCACCGCGCGTGGCCCCGAATCAGATCGTCATCCTGCCCGTCACGCCCAAGGCGGAGACGCGCCAGGAAGTCATCGAAGCCTGTGAAGCGCTGGCGCAGACGCTTCGTACGCATTCGTTCGCCGGCGAGCCACTGCGCGTGCACGTGGACAAGCGCGATCTGCAAGGTGGCGCGAAGAATTGGGAATGGATCAAGAAAGGCGTGCCGATGCGTCTCGAAATGGGACCGCGTGACATCACCAGCCGCAGCGTTGCCGTTTGCCGTCGCGATCATGGACCGAAGGCCAAGGAGTTCGTGCCCAAGGAAGAGTTCATCCAGTCCGTGACCGAGCGCCTACAGGAGATTCAAGATGCGCTGCTCGCCCGTGCCACGGCCCTGCGTGATGCGAACATGAAGAAGCTTGAAACGCTGGAAGAGTTCAAAGCCTTCTTCGCCGAAGACTCCGAAGGCGGCTTTGCCATGATGCACTGGGCCGGCAGCAGCGACGATGAAGACACTCTCAGCAAAGACCTGAAGGTGACCATCCGCTGCATCCCCCACGGCGATCAGTATGCCGAAGAGGGCAAGTGCTTCCTCACCGGCAAGCCAAGCTCACGCCGCGTGGTGTTTGCGCGGAGTTATTGAGCCAGGTCGCGTAAGCATGGACGTAGGATGGGTATGGCGACAGCCCGCCCGTCCACGAGCGTGCTGCAAACATCACGGCGTAGGAGCGTTCTCGCGGTCGGGCGGTTTGGCGGAGAGTGCTGTGGGACGTGGGATGGATCTGCGCGCAAAACACTCCCAACCTACGACCGGAGGTGGCGAATCAGCGCAGCACCTCGCCCTTCGTCACATCCCCAGCCACGTCCAGCAGCATGATCTGATTGATGGTCTTGAACTGGGCGTGGTCGGCCACGCTCCAGACGATCTTCTTGTCACGGGTGACTTCGATGACCTGGGCTTGCTCGCCGATGTGGCCGTGGCCGAGATAGACGCAGAAGACGGTGTTGCCGTTTGGCAAGCGCTGACAGCCGGCCATGAGGCGCAGGGTGTATCCGGGGATGTCGTTTTCGGCGAGTTCCCAGACGATGTTTTCTTTCGCATCAAGCTCCCGCACCTGATGGCCGTCGCCGCAGGTGATGAGCATGCCGCCTTCGGGCAGTGGCACGACTTCATGCGGATCTCCGGGAACTTTGATCTCACGCAGCACTTTGCCGTCGCCATCGAGTTCGACGATTTTGCCTTCGCCTTTGAAAGTCACGAGGTAGTGGCCGTTGGCGAGCTTGCGGGTGCCGCGAAACTGGTTGTGCAGCTTGATCTCGGGGGCCGTGGTCAGCTTGATCTCCTTGACGATCTTCCCGGCGCGATCCACCTCGATGATGCGGCTGGTTCCGCATTCCACGATCATCACATTCCCATCTGGCAGCGGCTGGCAGGAATGGACTTCGACTTTCACATCCGTCGGTGCTTGGTACTCCCACACGATTTTCTTGTCTGGCGTCACCTCCAGGGCACCACTGACAAAGCAGAAGAGGTAGTTTCCGTTCGGCAGCTTCCAGCAGTCCTGCGGGCTTTTGCAGTCCCACTGCCATTCGATTTTGCCCTCGGCAGAAACCACGCAGACCTTGCCGCCGCCGTAGTCGCAGCAGAGGAACGGGTGGGCCGCAGGGGCGGTAGAGACGAGGGCGAAGAGAACGGCGAGGAGTCGGAGCATGGCAATGGTCAGTGGTGAGTCAGACATCAACGCATGATGCGGCGTGTTTGATTCAATTCATTCGAAACCGCGACCACCCACTCGAGGCCTCAGCGCAAGGCAGGCTCAAACTTACCAGCGGGGCGGCACCTATTCTCCCTTCTCGTGCGCAGTTTCACCCGCTCTGCTGCCGCTGGAAAAGCTCCTTGGTTCCGCGCTACCGAGACCGCTTATTGTAGTAGCGGCTTCAGCCGGTTCCGGTAGGGCGCTAAGCGCCCGTCCAGATACAGAACCGGCTAAAGCCGGGACTACAACACGTGCGTTGGGTTTCATAACACGCTTGGGGTATTCCCACCCGGCTCAGTGCGGCAAGCCAAAGACTCACCGGATGAAGTAGCTCAGATTCTCCAGCTCCACGGCCAGATCGACGCTGTTCACGACCACATGCTCCGGCACGTCGAGCACGGTGGGGGAGAAATTCAGGATGGCCTGGATGCCGTGCTGCACCAGATCATTGACCACGGACTGGGCGTTGCTGGCGGGCACGGTGAGGATGGCCATTTTCACATTCTGGCGGCGGATGAACTCGGCCATTTCCGTCATCGCCAGCACGGGCACGCTGACCTGCGGCAGCTTGCGTGGGGTGAGATCAAATGCCGCCGCGACTTCGAAGCCCTCTTTGCGGAAACCGCCATAGCGCAGCAGCGCGGAGCCGAGATTGCCGACGCCCACTAGGATGACAGGCTGCAGCTTGTTCTGCCCCAGCACATCCCCGATCGTGCCGCTGAGGGCACCCACATTGTAGCCCAGCCCTCGGGTGCCAAGCTGGCCGAAATACGCCAGATCTTTACGCAACTGGGTGGACTTCACCCCGGCAGCCTTGGCCAAAGCAGCGGAGGAAACGGTGTCCACTTGGTTCTCACGCAGCCGCTGAAGGCAGCGCTGGTAGATCGACAAGCGGTAAATGGACTTGCGGGGAATGTCTATTTTGGCAGGCATTGTGTGCAACAATGTGAAATTTCACCCGAAAGCGATGAATGTCAAATTGGCTAGGCTTTCAGCCTATCAACGTTGCGGGCCGGCTTGAGGATCGGGCGTTTTTCGTACTGGAGCAGCGTCTGAAATGCGCTGATCTGCGGGGATGTGGAGGTTTTGTTCCAGCATCTTCAAGAATTCGATCAATCCCGGGGTGGCCTTCTTCTCGTTGTAGAGCTTTTTCAGAATGGCGTACCCCTTGGTCCATGAGGCCGGGTCATTGGACTGCGCATAGGCGTAGGCCGCGAAGCGCTCGGTGAAGTTCAGACCACCGTGCTGAAACGAGTTCCAGTAGGCGTCTCCGGCGGCTTTGAAGTCCTTGCTGCGGTTCCAGTGCAGATCCCCCAGTTTTTGCCACAGGCGTGGGTTGTCTGGCAGGAGCTGCAACCCTTCATTGAGGATGTCGCTGCCGCGCTTCACATAGTCATGGAACAACTGTCCGCGCAGCCCTGGCTTCAGCTCCTGGTTGTACAAATAATACGAGGCCGCATTGTAGGCCATGTGCCAGGACGCCTCCTCCCAGTAGCGGGCGTTGCGCGGCTGCAACTGCGTCACAAACCCATAGTATTTGTCCACCTGCGCCCAGTTCACCCGCGTGAACTCCACATGGGCGCGCAATTGGAAAATGGTGGCGATCAGCCCGCGCAAACCGCCGAAAGCCGCTGCCAGACCGATCTGTCCCATGTTCCCCTTCACGCCCAGATGCAGCGGTTCATCCACCAGACGCATCGTGCGCAGGTCATGCGTCACCCTCTGCTCCAGCGGCAGTTTCAGCACACCGAAGACCAGCAGCACGGCAGCAGCCTGGAGTTTCCGTTTCATAGTTCCTTTTCCACAAAGACCACGTGCGTGACGAAGAGATAAACCGTCAGGTAGAGCGCCGCGATGCCGGTCATCTCATACACCGCGCCCCAGGGCACGATCTCGCCGTTGGCCACGCTGTCCACGACGTCGAATTGAGCTAGGTCCGGGCAGATCGCGGCCAGCAGGAACGAGACGATGCGTAAAGATGTGCCGCTGAGATTGGGCTGCAGCACGAATTCGCGGATCATCGCATGACCATGGCCGATGATGGTGATGCAAAAGGTGATGACGATGGTGAACAACGTCGAACTCGCGATGCATGAGAGCAGCAGCGCCACGGTCGTCACCACGGCGGCCTTCAGAAAGATGGCCCACACCGCCCAGTGTAGGTTCCAGGTAAGGCCCTGCCTGGCCACGATCTCGCGCATCTGCGCCACGACCTCGGGTGTATCCTGCTTTTCCGTGTGCAGTTGGGCCACGGCGGCGTCGAAGAGCATGGACTGCTGCACCCATAAGATCAGACTCAGCACGGCATCGATGATGACCAGGCCGGAGGCGATGAGCATCAGCACGCCGAGCAGCTTCCCCAATACGTAGTCAAAGCGCGGCACCGGCTTTGATAGGATTGTATAAAGAGTGCGGTCCTCCAGGTCTTTCGGCAGCAGCAAGGCGGTGGAGACAATGCCGAATACGATGCTGAAAATCTGCAGGACGCCCAGGGACATGGTCTTGAACTGGCTGAGCTGCTGCTCGGGATTGATCACGGAGAAGCCAAATCCCATTGCGGCCACCAGCACGCAAAACAGCAGCAGGAAGGGCAGGATCTTCATCCGCATCAGTTGCGTCATCGTTGCATAGGCCAGCGTCCAAACCCGCTGTGGCGAGAAGCGCACGGGGGCCACGCTGACGGCGGCAGAACTTGGTGAGGCTTCGCTCATGGCTTTTTCGGTTCGTGGGTGGCTTCGAGAAAGAGGCGCTCCAGCGTGGTGCGTGGGTGGCCGCTGCGCAGCAGGCGTGTGCCGCCCCCCTCCGCTTGCACCAGCGCATCAATCTTGGCCAGCAGGGCAGGGGCGGCGTTTTCCGGTACCATCTCGGTGTGATTTGCCACCGCGATCAGTTCATCCAGTCGCCCTTCGCGCACCATGCGCCCGTGCGCCATGATGCCCACGCGGTCGCACACCTCCTGCATCTGCTCCAGCAGGTGCGAGGTCACCAGCACTGTGATGCCGCGTGTGCGGAACTCGATGATCAGGTCCCGGATGATGCGCGAGCCGGAAGGGTCCACCCCGGCCGTGGGTTCATCCAGCACGAGGAGCTGCGGCTCATGGATCAACGCCTGCGCGAGGCCGAGCCGTTGCAGCATGCCTTTGGAATAGCCGCCGACCCGCCGCGTCGCCGCGTCTTCGAGCCCGGTCAGCGCCAGCATTTCCTCTGCGCGGGATTTTAAATGCTCTCCACTCATGCCGCACAGTTTGCCATAGAAGTGCAGGGTCTCGCGTCCGTTCAGGTGCTTGTAGAAATACGGGTTCTCCGGCAGGAAGCCCACGCTGCGGCGGCTGGCCACTTCCGTGCTCGGAATGCCAAAGATGCGGGTGTCGCCTGCAGTTGCGTTCAGCAGGCCCAGAATGACCTTCATCGTCGTCGATTTGCCTGAGCCGTTCGGCCCGATGAGGCCATACACCTCGCCTGCCTCCACTGTGAATGAAACATCGTGCACCGCACGAAAGGCACCCTTGCCAATGTGGCCTTTGAAGACCTTGGTCAGATGATTGACGGAAACGGCGGGCGTGGCGCTCATGCAGGTGGGGACGGGTTAATCACGCAGAATGCTGAATCCACGCAAGTTGGGCTCTGCCGCAATGGCTTTCACTTCGCGTTGCTTGATGTGCGAGCCCAGGCTGCTCTGCTGGATGTCTTCCAGAAAGGCGTCCAGTTCATCGGCTTCGAGTGCCTGCGCCAGCATTTCCACGCGGCCATCGGGCAGATTTTTGACCCACCCGGTCACGTCAAAGCCCGAGGCGATGCGCTTCGTGCTGTAGCGAAAGCCCACGCCCTGGACGCGGCCAGTATAAAGAACATTTTTTGCAGTCATCACTTCATCAAAAGTTTCAGTGCGGTCCTGGCTTCCTCGCCTGCCGCTTCTATCAACACCACGCCGGCCTCGCCGCGATTGCGCAGCAGGCTGACAAACCGGCCCTGCGCGGTGAATTCGTTTTCACCCTTGGTCTCATAGCGTTCCTTCAGGCAGTTCAGCATGGCTTTGTAAAACGCATCAGCGGAGGCCTTGTCCATGAACAGCGTCTGCCATGCCGCATGATCACGCTTCGCACCGCCATCCGCCGCCCAGGCCAGCAGCCGATCCGCCACCAGACCGCGTGCGCCGAGCGCCGCGTCTTCATCGTTGTTGTAGGTGCGCAGGGCCGTCACGCAGGCGAATTTGCCGAGGCGGTCATCGAGATACGGCAGCACACCTTTGAGCTTCAACTCATCCAGCTTGATTTCGACGGGCGCAGGGCGTTCGGGATCGAGATAGACCTCCGGCTCAATAACCTCCGCCGTGCTGATGGGCGGGCGGCTGTAGGCGGCATTGAGCTGTGGGAAACTGCCAGCGCTGTGCAGCGTCTGGGCAAAATCAAAACCCCGGCTGAAGGGAAACAATGCCAGCTCGCGCAGATAAGCCGGCATGGGCACCTGGTTCAGCGGATGATCCGGGTCTTCCGCTGGCAGGTCGTCCTTCGGTGCCGAAGCCGGATTTTGCAGCGAGTGCAGGAAGCGCGTGAGCGCCGCATCTCCCGCGATCAATGAATCCCGCGCCAGCCGCATGTCAGTCTTCAAAGGGCCGTGCTGCGGCTGAAACAAGATGCTGCCGTATTCGCGCAGCAACTGCCCGAAGGCGATCCCCAGGGGCTCGTTCGAGGTCACCGCCGGGCCAGAGGCCGTGGAGGGATCAATGGTGTACATCGTCTCCGACTCATCGTCATACCAGCCGCCCAGTTGGCGGGCCAGCAGCGCGGCGCGCAGCGGCAGCGGATCGATCGCTTCAGGAATCCAGCCCAGTGCGGCGAGCCCGCGCGTGAGCTTCTTGCCCTCCTCATTCGGCTGCTGGCGTTTCAGCCAGGCTAGGATCACGATTTCCACTTCCTCCTGACTCACCGAATTCGTCACCAGCGGCAGTGCATGCAGCTTGCGCATTTTCATCATCTCCAGGCCCATGCCTACAAAGTCAGGAGCCACATCATCGTCCTTCGGCACCATCTTCGGCACGTCCTTCATGCCCAGCGTGCCGAGCTTTTGAATCATTTGCGCATTCTCATCCTTCAGGGCGTCATTCTGTCCCTGCAGATATTCGATCTGACCTTCCAGCAGCACGATCTGCTTCTTGAGATCTTCCACCGCCTGGTTGGTCACGTCGATCGGCGCTGCTTCTGGTTTCACTGCGGGCACCGGCGGTGGCGCGCTCATCACTCGCGGCGCTTCTGGCTTCACTCCCGCTAGAAACAACGCCGCCGCACCTCCGAGCGCGAGGAGGATGAGCAGCAGGGCGGCTGGGTTGAGCTTCATCATCAAACCATGCAGCGGGAAAACGGTGCGGGCAATATCACCCGCTGCTTTTCCGCGTACTTTTCCACTTGGCGCAGACACGATCCAACCCAACATACCCGGCACAGGGCGGAGCCGCCCGCAACACCCATGTTTCGCTGGCGATTCGGCAACCACGATCTCGATCTCACCCATCGCGGTCTCATCATGGGCATCGTCAACGTCACGCCCGACAGCTTTTCCGACGGTGGTCGCTTCAATGATCCCGGTCGCGCCGTGGAGCATGCCTTCACCCTGCTGGCTGAAGGCGCGGACATTCTCGACATCGGCGGTGAATCCACCCGCCCCGGTGCCGAGCCCGTCGATGAAGCCGAGGAGCTCCGCCGCGTGCTGCCCGTGATCCGCGCCGTGCGCTCACAAACGAAAGCGCTCATCTCCATTGATACCATGAAGGCCGCCGTCGCCCGCGCCGCCCTCGATGCTGGGGCCGACATCATCAATGACGTGACCGGCCTGCGTGGCGATGCCGCCATGCCGCGCGTCGCCGCCAAATCGAAGGCTGGCCTCGTCGTCATGCACATGACCGGCACACCGCAGACCATGCAGACCCAGCCGCAGTACGACAACGTCGTCACCGCCGTGGCGGACTATTTTGCCAGCCGCCTGCGCGTGCTGCAAAACGAAGGCATCGAGCCCGAGCGCATCGTTCTCGATCCCGGTTTCGGCTTTGGCAAAACCCTGGAGCACAACCTCACACTCATGCGCGAACTGCCGCAACTCGCCACGCAGCGGCCTTTGCTCGTCGGTGTGTCACGCAAATCCATGATCGCCCGCGTCGTCCATTCCGAAGCCATGGAAGACCGCTTCTGGCCCACCATCGCCCTCAGCGCCTACGCCCGCGAACACGGTGCCCGCATTGTGCGTGTGCATGATGTGAGGCCGAATCGGGAGGCGCTGCGGATGATGGAGGCGATTTTGGGCGGGGTGTGACCGAGAGTCGCGACAGCGTCTTGGAGTGCGGTGGCAAGCCTCGGCGCGACGCCGCGTTCGCAGGCAGAAGGACAGGGTAGAGCCAGAGAACACACCCCACCCCCGAAAGCGGAGTCGTCGATGCAGAGGCTGCGCCTTGCATCTCTGCCACCGCACTCCAAAAGCTGGCGCTCGGCTCACTCCCCAAACAACGGAATCCCCAGCTTCTTCGCCAGACGCTTCGGCCTGCGCATCGCTTCAGTCATGCGCTGGGCTTCATTCACACCACGCAGGTCTTTGCAGTCGGGGTGGGCTTCAGGGGAATCAATGAGGCCAAGCTGGTGCAGCACATGCGCTGTGCTGTGCTTGTAAGGCGAAGCACTCATGCGATCATCCAGACGGAACACAAGATCCTCAAACGACTGGAAAGCTTCGAAGAGCTTGTACACGCGCGTGTCGAAGCGACCGGTGCCGGTCTTGAATTTCTTGTCGGCCACGCTGTCGAGCAGCCACATATCACGTGCGGCGCAGATGAGCGGGCAGGCGCTGACGCCGGCGCCGATGAGCAGGGGCAGGCCGAGTTTGATGGCGGTGGCGATGCCGTAGTCGTCTCCGCTGTGCGGGGAGAAGGGCAGGTTCAGCCCTTTGCACATGGCAGCCCAGTAATGGAAGTGTGGCTCGTCGAGCGTGCTGACTTTGCCGCCGACGTAGGTCGGGTGCAGCGCGATCTCATGGAACAGCCACGGATCAAACGGCGTGGCCCACGGGACAAAGGAAGGCTCCAGCGCATGCGCGATGCCGGGGCGGATGAGATGCTCGGCGATCTGGAAGTAGGCATCGCGACGCGGTTCATTCTCCAGCGTGTTGAGCAGTTTGCTGGTCATGATCATCATTTCGCAGTTGGCATGCTCCTGCGCGATGTCGAGCAGCGGCCAGTAGCGCTCGGCTTTGAATGCAGTGTCATTCTCCGCGCCGCGTGCAGTGATGCCGGTGATGAAACGCTGCTCCGGAAACTCCGCACGGAAGCGCTTCAGCACCTCGGCATACAATTCATTGCTGAGATCAAAAATGTACCCCGTGTCCGCATTGAGCACGAAGACCATCTCCACGCCATAATGCGCCGCGCACTGCTGCATCCAGCGCACGCTTTTCGTGAACCCGTCCCAGTCCGGCTGCTTGTCCTTGAAGGGCAGCAGCGTGGCCACGCAGAGGCGGGCCTTCGTGGTATGATCCACGAGTTCCTCCTCGCTAGTGTAGGCCCAGACCGTTTCATTCCAGGCGGTGGAGGGTTTCAGGTCTGCAGGATTCGAAATGAGGGCGCGATGGTCTGCCATGCGGCCAGTAGAGCATGCCCCCTCCGAGGGGCCAAGACGAATTGCGAATTCCGGGGATCAGAAAATCCGATCACCACATGGTTCGCAGATCAGGCCTCTTTTGCAGATTTAACAATCTGCTGATTGCCACCACGTATCATCTTCATTAAGAATACGGCCATGCTAGGCGATTCCATCACCATCCTTCACCTATCGGACATGCAGTTTGGGAAGAACCATTGCTTTGGCAAGGTCACTGAAAAGACTAAACCAGGCTGCGACATCGC
>Ga0114968_10002092_pt1 | contig 15388 bp, 13 predicted proteins | sample M_130807_EF_Meta_FD_87020 | JGI IMG/M metagenome (GOLD analysis project Ga0114968, IMG submission 87020) | Freshwater microbial communities from Lake Montjoie, Canada to study carbon cycling - M_130807_EF_MetaG | ecosystem: Environmental > Aquatic > Freshwater > Lake | place: Lake Montjoie...
GCAAGCTGGTCCGACGCGGAGAGCTCCGAGTCCTTGAGCGACGCCTCCATGCGATCGAGCGCGCGGCCGAACTGCACGGGATCGGCCATGGAGGAGAAGACGGTACGGAATCCGACCTCGTGCACCTTGCCGACGAGCATGGAGCCCTCGGCACGTCGCGATGGATCCACCACCAGACCAAGGTGCGGGCCCGCGCCCGTGAGCATCCCGTCGACGCCTTCCGAATAGGACTTGGGCACCACCACCAGCGCCGCTGCGGTGCCGCTGCGCACCAGGCGTTCGCCGTCCTCGCGGGAATCGACGCGGTTGAGGACGAAGGCGCCGTCCTCGGAAAGCGCGCGGACCAGCGTGTCTGCGGCCGGGGATGCCGACTCCACGAACGCGGCCACGCGCATCGGTTCCGCGGTGGTGCCGCTGAAGACGTAGCCGAAGAAGAGCGCGATGGCCAGCGGGAAGACGAACGTGAAGAACGCCGCCGCGCGGTCGCGCGAGAGAAGGCGCAGGTCCTTGAGAGCCAGCACGAGGGAGGCGCGCATCAGTCGCGGAGCCTCCGGCCGGTGAGCGAGAGGAACACTGCCTCGAGGTCGGGCTGGTCGATGCGCACCGCGGTGGCGCCGCCCTCGGCAAGGGCGCGCTCGATCTCGCGGAGCGGCTCGCGCGTGCGCGTGCTGCGTTCGCCGGACGGCGTGTCGACCGTGACCACGCTCTCGCCGCCATGCGCCGCGATCAATTCGGGAACGGTGCCGGTGGCGAGGACGCGCCCCTGGTCCACGATGGCCACCCGCGAGCAGAGGCGCTGCGCCTCCTCCATGTAGTGCGTGGTGTAGATGACGGCGCGGCCCTCGGCGGCCAGGCGCTGCACCAGCTCCAGGATGCCGGAGCGGCTCTGCGGGTCCACACCCGCGGTGGGTTCGTCCAGGAGGATCACCGGCGGATCATGCACGATGGCCGCCGCCAGGTTCAGGCGCCGCTGCATGCCGCCGGAATACGTGCGCACACGGTCGCGCGCGCGTGGGAGGAGCCCCACCATGTCGAGCAGCTCGTCGGCGCGACGCACGGGGTCGTGCACGCCGTGGATCTTGGCAAGGAACACCAGGTTCTCGCGGGCGGTGAGGTCTTCGTAGAGGGCGATCTGCTGCGGCGCCAGGCCGATGAGCCGGCGAGCTGCCGGGCTCCGCGGCGAACCGGCATCGCCCAGCTCCACGCTGCCCGAATCCGGCACCAGCAATCCCGTGCAGATGGCGAGCGCCGTGCTCTTGCCGGCGCCGTTGGGGCCGAGCAGCCCAAGCACCTCGCCGCGGGCGGCGTGGAAGCTCACGCCGTCGAGGGCGCGCACGCTGCCGAAGGTCTTGCGGAGTTCGTTGACGCGGAGCACGGGATGACCACTCTACGCGGTGCGGGGAAGCCTCAACGCGCGATCGACGGCCGGATCTTCATGCACACGTCGATGACGCTCATGACGCGGTCGCGCTGCTCGCGCTCGAGCGGCAGGCGCGGGAGGCGCAGGCGCTCGTTGCCCCAGCCGGCCCGGGCCTGGGCAAGCTTCACCAGGTGGACGAACTGCGGCCCCGCGTCCAGGCGCAGGAGCGGCAGGAACCACCGGTAGAGCTCCGCGGCCTCCTCCAGGCGGCCGGAGGCGGCCAGGTCGAAGAGCCGCACGCTCTCGGCGGGGAACCCGTTCACCAGGCCGGCGATCCAGCCGTCGGCGCCCGCGGCCACGCCCTCGAGCACCATGTCGTCGATGCCCACGTAGACGGCCAGGCGATCGCCCAGGCGCGCGCGGATGGCGGTCATGCGGCGGATGTCGCCGCTCGATTCCTTGACGGCATGCAGGTTGGCGTGCGCGGTGGCCAGCTCCTCGACCTGCTCGGGCAGGACGTCGGTGCCGTACGCGGGCGGGTTGTTGTAGAGCATGCATCCGAGCGGCGTGGCCTCGAGGATGTGCGCAAAGTGCGCGCGCGTCTCGCGCCAGTCGCCTTTGTAGGCATACGGCGGAAGCACCATGAGCCCGCGGCAGCCGCACGCGTGCGCGGCGCGCGCGATCTCCACGCTCTCGCGCGTGCTGCATGCGCCCACCGCGGCCACCACGGGCACCGCGGCGCCCACGGCCTCCACCGCGCGCGTCCAGAGCGAGCGCTTCTCGGCGAGCGTGAGCAGGCCGCCCTCGCCGAGCGAGCCGGGCGTGACGATGGCGCCGCACCCGTGCTCCACCATCCACGCGGCGTGCGTGCCGAAGAGCTCGAGGTCGATGGAATCGTCCGCGCGCAGCGGCGTGGTGATGGCGGGGAAGACGCCGGACCAGTCGGCGCGCTGCATGGGGGTGTTCGTCATGGTGTTCGTTGGTTCAGCGGACAGTGAGGGGGACGATGCCGTGGCGGTAGGGGTCGGAGGGATCGAGGACAAGCGTGCCCTCGCCCGTGATCCACGCGCGGCCGCGCACGGTGGGGAGGACGCCACCTTCGGGCGCCGCGGCATAGGAAGCCTCGAAGACGCTGCCGATCACCGATTCCTGGCGCCAGATGGCGCCGGGTGCGAGCTTCCCGTGCGCGGCCAGGCACGCCAGCTTGGCGCTGGTGCCAGTGCCGCACGGCGAGCGGTCGTACGCGCCGCCCGGGCAGAGAACGAAGTTGCGCGCGTGGTTGTGCGCGTCGCGCGGCGGGCCGACGAGCTCCACGTGGTCCACCGGGCGACCGTCGATCGCGGCAAGCCCCGCGCGTTCGAGCGCGTGGCGGATCTCCCACGAGCGCCGCGTGAGTGCGTCGATGTTGGCAAGCTCGATGGCCTCGCCGTGGTCCTCGCAGAGGAAGAAGCCGTTGCCGCCCCAGGCGATGTCGCCGTGCACGGTGCGCCCGTCCGGAAGGCCAAGCTCCACATCCGCGCGATGCACGAAGGAACGCACGTTGCCCACTTCCACCGCCGGCACGCCGTCCGCGCCGGGCACCACGCGCGCCGAGACGGTGCCGACCGGCGTCTCGAGCCGTACCTCGCCGGCGAGCGGTCGCCCGAGGTGCATGAGCGTGCGCACCACGCCGATGGTGCCGTGGCCGCACATCCCGAGGAGCCCCGCGTTGTTGAAGAAGATCACGCCGGCGGCGCACGCGGGGTCCGCCGGGCGCACCAGGAGCGCCCCCACCAGGACGTCGCTCCCGCGCGGCTCGTTGACCACGGCGCTCCGGAACCAGTCGTGGTTTGCCGCCAGGTCCGCGGCCATGGCGGCCACGGTGGCGCCGGCAAGCGCCGGCCCGCCCTCGACCACCACGCGCGTCGGCTCGCCCTCGGTGTGGCTGTCGACGAAGCTGATGGGCGCGGCGGAAGACATGGCCGCAGGATAGGCAACGCAGGCGCGTGCCCCGGTACCCTGCCCCCATGGACAGAAGGACCTTCGTGCAGACCGGACTTGCCGCCTCCGCAGCCATGGCGATGGGCGGCGCCGCCGCAGCAGCGACCGCGCCCGCGCCGGCAACCCCCGTGCGCGGTGGGCGCGTCAAGCAGAGCGTCTGCGCCTGGTGCTACGGCGGGATGAAGCTCGAGGACCTGTGCACCATGGCGAAGGGACTCGGCATCGGCTCGGTGGAGCTCCTCGACGTGGACCAGGTCCGCGTGCCCGCATCGCTCGGCATGACCTGCGCGGTGGCGAACGGCCCCGGCGGAATCACCAAGGGCTGGAACCGCATGGAGCACCATGATGACCTGGTGCGCAAGAGCGAGGACCTGCTGCCGCGCATCGCGGCCGCAGGCGTGCCGCAGATGATCGTCTTCAGCGGCAACCGCGCCGGCCTGCCCGACGTGGACGGCATCCGCAACTGCGCCGCGGGTCTCAAGCGCATCATGCCGCTTGCGGAGAAGACGGGCGTCACGGTGATCATGGAGCTCCTCAACTCCAAGGTGGACCACAAGGACTACCAGTGCGACCGCACGGCGTGGGGCGTGGAGCTCTGCAAGGCGGTGGGGAGCGACCGGTTCCGGCTGCTCTATGACATCTACCACATGCAGATCATGGAAGGCGACGTCATCCGCACCATCCGCGAGCACAGCAAGTACATCAACCACTACCACACCGCCGGCAACCCGGGCCGCAGCAACCTCGACGACACGCAGGAACTCAATTACCGCGGCATCTGCGAGGCGATCGTGGCCACCGGCTTCACCGGCTGGATTGCGCAGGAATTCATGCCGCGCGGCGACGCCGCCGAGGCGCTCGGCAAGGCCGTCCGGATCTGCGACGTCTGATCCGCCGCACCGATTGCAGTCATGCGCCCCGCAGGGGGCGGTATCCTCGCCACCTTCACCCGCACACCACTCACGAGCATCACGACCATGTCCACCCCGAGCAGCACCGGCTACAACGAAGCAGACCGCCAGTTCCACGAGAAGGACGAGCAGGCCCTCAAGGCCATCCGCGCGAAGCTCGACGCCGACCGCGCCGCCGCCCTGGCCGCGCAGCAGAAGGCCGCGCACTGGATGCGCTGCCCGAAGTGCGGCTCGCAGATGAAGGAAGTGGCCTTCCAGGGCGTGATGGTCGACCAGTGCGGCACCTGCGGCGGCGTCTACTTCGATGCCGGCGAGTTCCAGGCCATGTCCGCCGGGCAGCGCCACGGCTCGCCGATGCTGGAGAAGCTCTTCAGCTGGATGCCTTCCTGGAGCGTCGGTTCAGACGCCCGCCCCTCCTGACGAGTGCAGGCCGCCGCGCCGGCGGACACCGCCAGCGGCGACGTGGCGGACGAGCCGTCCTGAAAAGCACACCGACCCGCGCTGATGCGCGGGCCGGCGGGAGTTCATGTGGGCCGAAGCCGGTCGGACGCCGGTCAGAAGCGGCCGCTGGTGTTGACCGTGTCGTACGGCGAGGCACCCGGGCGTTCCATCAGCCAGAAGCGGCTCCACTCGTCGGCGAGCATGCGCAGGTTCTGGTTGTAGATCATCGAGTCGCCCTGGCGGCGGCGATCCCAGGACTCGAGCTGGCCGTTCAAGTCCGGGGTGGGGTTGCTGGCGATGGAGTCGAAGGAGACCAGGTACGCGCCGTTGCAGTACTCGTCGAGGTCAGCGACTTCCTTGTTGGTCTTGGCCGAGAGCGACCCGTCCTTGGCCATCTCGGCCTCGACCATCTGCCGCTGCTGGGTGATGGAGCTCTTCAGGGCCGCCGGGAGCACCTCGATGCGGGAGTCGCTGTCCTTGAGCTCGTACCAGTGCTTGTCCGGGAGCTCGTCCGTGCGGTAGACGGAGGTCGGCTGCGGGGCGTAGCACCCGCCGGCGGCGAGCGCAGCGGCGAGCAGGACGGGAGCGGTGATGCTGGACATCTTCATTCGGGTTCCTCTGCAGGCGTTCCACGGCCGGGTTTTCCGACCGGGTGCGGCAGAATAGCCGAACCCGCCGGGGCGGTGGAGACCGTCAGGAATACGCACCCCGCGGCCCGTGGGATGCAGCCGCCGACCCCGCAAATTGGGCTGAAAAGCTCAGAGTTCGATGACCTCGAAGCGCTTGGGCTGGATCGCCGCCACCCCGAAACGGGAGCCCATCAGCGCCGCCAGCGCCGCCCGCTGCCGCTCCTCGCCATGGGTGAGCACCACCCGGCCGGCGGCTGGCCGCCCCTGCGCTCCGCCGAACCACTCGAGCAGCCCGCCCTGCCCGGCATGCGCGCTCAGGCCGCCCACGGTGCGGACGTCGGCGCGGACCACGATCTCCTCGCGGAAGATCCGGACCGTCCTGGCGCCGTCGACCAGCTTGCGGCCGAGCGAGCCCTCCGCCATGAAGCTGGTGAGGAGCACCTGCACGCCGTGGCGCCACAGGTTGTGCTTGAGGTGGTGCTGGATGCGCCCGCCTTCGCACATGCCGCTGCCGGCGATGACCACGGCCGGGCCCCAGCTGTCGTTCAGCTCGCGGCTCTGCTGCGGGGTGACGCAGGGATGCACGTTGGCCATGTCCAGGCGCGCCTGGCCGCTGCGTGCCAGCCCGCGCGCCTCGTCATCGAAGTCGTCCGGGTACTTGGCGTAGACCTCGGTGGCACGGATGGCCATGGGGCTGTCGAGGTAGACGGGCACGTTCGGCGTGGTGTGCTCGCGCGCGATCTCGGCCAGCACGTGGAGGAGGAGCTGCGCGCGCCCCACCGCGAAGCTCGGCACCAGCACCTTGCGCTTCTCCCATGCGCTCTGCTCCAGAATGCCCTTCAGCTCGGCCAGCGTCTCGGCGGCCGGCCGGTGATCGCGGTCGCCGTAGGTGGATTCCAGGAACACCAGGTCCGCGTGCGGGCACGGCACGGGGTCGCGCAGGATGGGCATGCACTTCTGCCCCACGTCGCCGGAGAAGACCACCACCTTCGTGGAGCCGCCCTCGGTGATGCGCAGCTCGACGCTGGCGGAGCCGAGGATGTGCCCCGCGTCCTGCAGGCGGGCGGTGATGCCGTCGGCCACCTCGAAGGTCTCCTCGTACGCGTGCCCGCGCATCCGCTGGACGATCGCCTCCACCTCCGGCACGCCGTAGAGCGCCACCGCGTCCGCCGGCGCGCCGGTGCGCTCCTTCCACTGGTTCTCGCGGCGGGCATCGCCCTCCTGGATGTGCGCGGAGTCGCGCAGGATGAGCTCTGCCAGGTCGCACGTGGCATGCGTGGCATGCACCGCACAGGCGAGGCCCTTGAGGAGCGGCAGCCGACCCACGTGATCGAGGTGCGCGTGCGTCAGCACCACGGCGTCGAGGCGCTTGGGCGAGACCGGATCGATCTCCGCGTTCTTCGAGTCGTTGGAACCGCGCCCCTGGAACATCCCGAAGTCGACCAGCACGCGTGCGCGCGCCGTCTCCACGAGGTATCCGCTTCCGGTGACTTCGCCCGCCGCGCCGAGGACCGTGATGTGCATCGACGCAGGTTACGCCGCGGGCCACCGCGCCGCGGGGATCACGGAAGCCCCGGCCGCCGCCGACATCCGCGACCACTGCACGGGACGCCGGAAGCGGCGCTCGAAGGCCGCCGCGATGCGCTCACCGATGCCGGCGCGGGTGGCATCCGCCAGGACGATCACCGAGCCGCCGAACCCGGCGCCCGTCAGCCGCGCGCCGTAGACGCCGCCGGCGGTGCCGATGGCGCGCGCCTCGTCCACCAGCGCGTCGAGCTCGGGCGTGCTCACGGCGAAGTCGTCGCGCAGCGACTGGTGGCTCTGCGCCATGAAGAGCCCGAAGAGCTCGAGGTCCTCGCGGCGCAGCGCGTTGGCCGCCATCTGCACGCGCTGGATCTCGCGCACCACGTGGCGCGCGCGGCGCTCGAGGAGCGAGGGGAGCTGCTTCGCCTTGAGCGCGGACTCGTCGATCTCGCGCAAGGACGGCACCGCCAGCGCACGCGCCGCCTCCTCCACCTCGCGGCGCCGCTCCGCGTAGCGCCCGTCACCGAGCGATCGATGCACGCCGGAGTCGAACACCAGGAGCGACACGCGCGACGCCGGCGGGAACGGCACGAAGCGCACGTCGAGCGAACGGCAATCGAGGAGCATGGCGTGCTCGGCGCGGGAGAGCGCACACGCGATCGGGTCCATGATTCCGCAGGGAACGCCCGCAAAGCGCGCCTCCGCCTCCTGGCACATGCGCGCAAGCGGAATGCCGAAGAGCGGCGCGGAGAGCGCCTCGGCGATGGCGGTGGAGAGCGAGACCGCGAACGCGGCGCTCGAACTGAGGCCCGCGCCGATGGGCACGTCGCTCGCGAAGGCGATCTCGAGCGGCGGGATCCGCACGCCCTCGCGCGCGAAGCCGGCCAGCACCCCGGTGGCCAGGTTCGCCCACGCGGCATCGCCGGTGGATCGGGGCGCGCGCTCGGCGGTGGCCGGGTCCGGCAGCTCCACCAGCGAACGCAGGTCCTCGCTCCAGGCGCGCCAGCGACCATCGGTGGACGGTCGCAGCGCGGTGACGCAGTCGCGGTCGATGGCGACGGGCAGGACGTGGCCGTCCGAGTAGTCGACGTGCTCGCCGATCAAATTGACGCGGCCGGGCGCGCGGGCAAGGACGTCCGGGCGGCCGCCGAAGCGCCGCGCGAACGCCTGCAGTGCACGCGATGCAGCGGTGTTGGACGGGTCGGCGGACACGCCCGAAGGATACGCATCGCACGTGCGCCGACTACCATGGCCGGACCATGAAGGATCTGATCGTCGCAAAGGGACTCCGCAAGTCCTTCGGCGCGTTCGAGGCGGTCCGAGGAATCGACCTGGTGGTCCCTGCGGGACAGGTCCTCGGTTTCCTTGGCCCCAACGGCGCCGGCAAGAGCACCACCATGCGCATGCTGACCGGGTTCCTGGAACCCACCGCGGGCACCGTGGTGCTCGACGGCATTGCGCTCGCCGATGACCCCATCGCCGCCAAGCGCACCTTCGGCTACCTGCCGGAGGGCGCGCCCGCCTACGGCGACATGCGCGTCGAGGAGTTCCTGCTCTTCGTGGCGCGCGCCCGCGGCTACGGCGCCGACGAGGCCCATGCGCGCGTGGACGCGGCCATTGCGCGCCTCCACCTGGGGCCGTACCGCAAGCAGCTGGTGGAGACCCTCTCCAAGGGCTACAAGCGCCGCACCGGCTTGGCGCAGGCCATCCTGCACGACCCGCCGATCCTGGTGCTCGACGAACCCACCGACGGCCTCGACCCGAACCAGAAGCACGAGGTGCGCGAACTGATCCGCCACCTCGGCGGCGACCGCGCGGTGGTGCTCTCCACGCACATCCTGGAGGAGGTGGAGGCGGTCTGCACGCGCGCGGTGATCATCAACGAGGGCCGCGTCGTCTTCGACGGCACGCCTCGCGAGCTCGACGCCAAGGTGCCGGCCGATGTGTCACGCAACCGGCTCGACCATGTCTTCCGCATGCTGACCACCAGCGATACCTCGAGGGGCGACACCTCGCGCAGCGGTACCCGCGCCGGCGCCGCAGGAGGTGCACGATGAACGCCCCCGCACGCATCCGCGCCATCTTCCGCCGCGAGTTCGGCGCGTACTTCGCCAGCCCGCTCGCCGGGATCTTCCTGGTGATCTACCTCTTCATGTCCGGCATCTTCATGTTCCAGCTCGGCGGCTTCTACGAGCGCGGGCAGGCGGACCTGCGGCCGTTCTTCCAGGGGCAGCCGTGGCTCGATCTCTTCCTGGTGCCGGCCCTCAGCATGCGCCTGTGGGCCGAGGACCGGCGCACCGGCACCGTGGAGCTCCTCCTCACCCTGCCCTTCTCCGTGTGGGACCTGGTGCTCGGGAAGTTCCTCGCCGCGTGGGCGTTCGCCTGCGTTGCGCTTGCGCTGACGGCGCCGCTCTGGATCACCGTCGGCTGGCTCGGCAACCCCGACCACGGCGCCATCTTCGTGGGCTACGTGGCATGCGCGCTGCTCGCCGGGTGCTTCCTGGCGGTGGGCGCGTTCCTCTCGGCATTCACCAAGAACCAGGTGATCGCCTTCGTCCTCTGCGGCGTGGCGAGCTTCCTGCTCCTGGTCACCGGGTTCCCGGTGGTGCTCGACTTCGTGAGCGGCTGGCTGCCGCGCGTGGCCGTGGAGGCCATCTCCTCCATGAGCGCGATGACCCATTTCGAGAGCATGATGCGCGGCGTCCTGGACGCGCGCGACGTGCTCTATTTCGCATCCGTGACCGCGGCGTTCCTGTTCCTGAACGGCGTCGTGGTCGAGTGGAAGAAGGCGGAGTGAACCCATGGCTGCACGCACCGAGACCCGACGCAACGCCCTGCTGACCGTCGCCGCCGTGCTGGTGGGCGTGGTGGCGCTCAACACCGTGATCGACGTGCTGGCCCGCAGCACGCGCATCGACCTGACGCAGGACCGGCTGTACAGCACCAGCAAGGGCGTGGACCGCACGCTCGGCACGCTGGACGAGCCGGTGCGCATCGACTTCTTCTGGACGCAGGAAGGCTCCAAGGACCAGCCGCTGATCCGCGCCCACGCGCAGCGCGTGCGCGAGTACCTGGAGGAGATCCGCAGCCGTTCGAACGGGAACGTCGAGGTGCGCTTCATCGACCCCGAGCCGTTCAGCGAGGCGGAGGACGAGGCGCGCGCGGCCGGCCTGCCGGCGCTCGCCGTGGACGGCAGCGGCCGCACGCTGACGCTCGGCCTGGTGGTGCGCGGGCCCACCGACCGCAAGGAGACCATCCCGTACCTCTCGCCGGAGAACGAGCCGCTGCTCGAGTACCAGCTGCTGCGCGCCATCTCCTCGGTGGGCCGGCCCACGAAGCCGAAGGTCGGCCTCCTGAGCACCATGCCGATCGACGGCGGCATGGACCCGCGCAACCCGATGCAGCAGAAGGGCCCGCCGGTGGTGATCCAGCAGCTGCGCGAGCAGGCCGACGTGGTGGTGATCGATCCTGGCGCGGACACGCTCCCCGACGGCATCGCCGCCCTCATGCTGGTGCAGCCGCGCAAGCTCTCCGACGGCATGCTCCATGCCATCGACGCATGGGCGGTGGCGGGCAAGCCGATCATCGTGCTGGCGGACCCGTACGCGGAGACGGACACCGGCCCCGACGCGAGCGCCATGGGCGCCAAGCGCGGCGGCACCACGTACGACCTGGGGCCGCTCCTGGCGGCGTGGGGCGTGGAGATTCCGAAGGACATGGTGGTCGGCGACCTGGCGCACGCCACGCGCATCCGCGCGCCCGCCAAGAACGGCGGCGTGCGCGAGCTCGACTACCCGGCGTGGCTCTCGCTGACGCCGGACACCTTCACGAAGGACGACCCGCTGGTGGGCGGGCTGCAGTCGCTCAACTTCATGAGCGTGGGATCCATCGAGCAGGTGCCGGGCGCGAAGTCCACCGTGGAGCCGCTGGTGCGCACGAGCGACCGCTCGCAGCTCATCCAGACGCTCAAGCTCGGCTTCTTCGGCGACCCGGAGCAGCTCATCAAGGACTTCAAGGCGGACGGCAAGCCGAAGACGCTGGCTGCACGCATCACCGGCGAGATCGCCTCGGCGTATCCCGCGGCCGCGGGCGTCGCCGCCGCCACGGGCAAGGCGAACATCCTCCTCATCGCCGATGCCGACCTCCTGGCGGACGACACCTGGGTGACCGACGACCGCGCCGGCGGCATGAACGTCGGCAAGCGCGCCATCGCCGACAATGGCCCGCTGGTCCTCAACTCCGTGGAGCTGGCGGCCGGCAACCCGGCACTCGCCGAGATCCGCGCGCGCGGCCAGTTCCGGCGCCCCTTCACCAAGGTGGAGGACATGCGCAAGGAGGCGGAGACCAAGTACATCGCGCGCGAGAAGGAGCTGCAGGACGAGATCCAGCGCACCGAGCTCCAGATCGGCGAGCTGCAGCGCGAGCGCACCTCCGACGGCATGCAGCAGATCGTGCTGACGCCGGAGCAGGCCGCGCGCATCGGCGAACTGCAGAAGAGCATGGTGGCGTCGCGCAAGGAACTTCGCCAGGTGCAGCATGACCTGCGGCGCGACGTGGAATCGCTCGGCACCAGGCTCCTGGTGCTGGACGCCATCGTGTGGCCGCTGGCGGTGGCCGCGGTGGCGCTTGCGTGGTACATGGTGCGTGGCCGGACGAGCCGGCGGGAGGCATCGACGTGAACCGGAAGATGGCCATCGGAGTGGCGGCGGGCGCGGTGGCGCTCGTGGGTGCGGCGTTCGTCCTTTCCTCGCGGCGCGAGATGACGCCCGAGCGCGAGCGCGGCTCCGCGCTGCTGCCGGGACTGGAGGCGAAGGCGCCGGAGATCGGTGCCGTGGAGGTGCTGCGCGGGAACGCCACGGTGCGCCTGGAGCGCCAGCCCGACGACCGCTGGACGCTCGTCACCAACGACGGCTATCCCGCGCGTGCGGAACTGATGCGCGCGCTCCTGGTGAGCGTGGCGGGGCTGACCGTGGACGACCGCATGACCGCCAAGAAGGAGCGCCACGGCGAGCTCGGCCTCGCGTGGCCGGACGACTCCGGCAAGTCGCGCCTGGTGCGCTTCCTCGGCAAGGCGCCGGGCGCAGCGCCGGTAGCGGAAGTGGTGCTCGGCGAGGAACGCTTCGCGCCGGATGCCGTGTTCGCGCGCCTGCCCGCGCAGGACCAGACGTGGCGAACGCTTGGCCGCGTACAGGTGCCCGCGGACGCGCTGGCGTGGATCGATCGCACGCTGCTGTCGCTCCCCGCCGGCGAGACGCGCTCGGTCTCCTTCGACGGCATCGTCGCCACGCGGCCCGCCAACGATCCGGGGCCGCAGCCCGGCATGCCGCGCATGCCGTGGACCACGGACGTGGCCGACGCCGAGCGCGCGCATTGGTCCGACGCGCAGGTGGAATCGGCAAAGACGGGGCTGCCGTCGTTCCTCGAGCGCCTGGAGTTCGACGGTGTCCGCAAGGCGCACACCGATGCCGCGAGCGAGCCCGCGTGGTCGCCGTCCTTCGAGCTGAAGTCGGCCACCGTCACCTTCAACGGGCACAAGGAAGCGGACGGCACGTGGTTCACGCTCTCGATCGTGCCCACGCCCGGCGCACCCGCGCCCGAACCGCCGAAGCACGATGGCGACCCCTTCGTGCCGGACTGGCAGAAGCTTGCAGCCGCCACCGCAGGATGGGAATTCCGCATGCCGGAATGGAAGGCCGACACGCTTCGTCGCGTGCGCGCCCCTGCCGATCCGGCGAAGGATCCGCAGGCGCCCACGATGCTGACGCCGTGAGCCCGCCCGGCAACGGAGCGCGTTGAGGCGCATTCCCGGACCAACATTCGGCCCACGGACGGCGAATTCCCCCAAGTCCGCCGTCACAGGCGGTATTTCCTGCGTTCCCGTGGATGAGCCTTGACTCGCCTCCGCGGATTCCCGATGGTCACGGTGTAGATCTGCTGGGCATTGCCGACAACCTGTGTTGCGGGAGGGATGTCCGGCCGTCATGAGGAGGAAGGGCCGATGGGACGTCGCATTCCAATGAAGTTCCGGACGATGGCCCTTCTCGGCGCAGGCGTGCTCACGGCCGTTGGCGGGCTTGCCTTCGTGATCCACGACCTCCGGCTCGACAACGCCGGCAGTGCCGCGCAGCTGGGCGAAGTGCCCGACCGCGGCTCCGATGTCGCCGAAAGCGACGCGCCGCTCACCATGATTGCCGTGCGCGACGCCGCGCGCAGTGCCCGCGAGGCGCTCGAGACCGCAGTCACGCCGGCATACCGTCGCACCGACGCCATCTCGCACGAGCCTGACATCGCCTCCGCCGTGGCGCGCCGCGATGCCGCGCTCCTCGAACGGATCGCCAACGAGGAGATCCACCGCAGCCACGACGTGGACGCCGTGGCCTTCGTCGATGCGGATGGCCGGCTGCTCGCGGTCAACACCATGGACGTGGACGGCAAGCCGTTTCCGGCACAGCGCATCGAGCGACTGCTCGCGCAGGACATCTCGCACCGCCCCGTGGTGAGCGAATGCCTGCACTCCGGCGACTCCACGCCGGTGCTCGAATTCCAGACCAACTGCGAGTTCACGCGCATCCTCTGGGATTCCGTGGGCCTCTCGGTGGCATGCAGCGCACCGGTGATCGACCCGGTCACCCAGCGCCGCATCGGCGCCGTGACCACGCGCCTGCGGTTCGAGCGCATCGAGGCCGCCGTGGACCGGGCCGAGACCCCCGGCATCGACCTGATGGTGGTGGGCGACGACGGCCGCGTGTTCGACGAGAACGTGCAGCGCGGCGAGCACGGCCCCGGCCTCCCGCAGTCGACGCTCGCCGGCCTGGTGGGCTCGCTCGGCAGCGCCGGCACCAAGCACGCAAGCGTTGCCGCGGCGGGACGCATCGCCTGCGCGTACCCCGTTCCCGGCCTCCACGCCATCCGCGGCGGCGGCGTGAGCATCGTCGGCATCGCCGAACCGGCGCTCATCGCAGCGGAGACCGGCCAGGGTCGCCTGCTTGCCTCCGTCACCGTGATCACCATCCTGGCGCTCGGCGCGCTGTGTGCGGCGCTCCTGGTGCAGTCTCGCCAGCAGCGCGCGGCGCGGCTCGCGCTGGTGACGGCGCGCAACGATGCCGACGCAGCCAGCCGCTCGAAGACCGAGTTCCTGGCGAACATGAGCCATGAGATCCGCACGCCGATGACCGCCATCCTCGGCTACGTGGATCTCCTTGCAGACCACGGCGACAGCGCACCGAACGCACCGAGCCGCGAGGAGGCGGTGGAGACCATCCGCCGCAACGCGCGCCACCTGCTCTCGCTCATCAACGACGTGCTCGACCTCTCCAAGGTGGAGGCCGGGCAGATGCACATGGACCGCCAGCGCGTGCGCACGCTCGACCTGGTGCAGGATGCGCTCCGCCTGATGGACGACCGCGCACGGCAGAAGGGCCTGGCGCTGCGCCTCATCCTGGACGGCGACGTGCCCGACACCATCAGCACCGACCCGACGCGCCTGCGCCAGGTGCTCATCAACCTCCTGGGCAACGCCGTCAAGTTCACCGACCAGGGCGCCGTGACGCTCACCCTGCGCCGCCCCGACCTGCAGACCGGGATGGTGGCCTTCGAGGTGGCGGACACCGGCATCGGCATGACGCCCGAGCAGCTCTCGCGCCTCTACCAGCCGTTCATGCAGGCGGACATGTCCACCACGCGTCGCTACGGCGGCACGGGCCTCGGCCTGGCCATCACCCGCCGCTGCGTGGACATCCTGGGCGGCACCATCGCGGTGCGCAGCGCGCCGGGGAGCGGCACCTCGTTCACCTTCACCATCGACGCCGGCGACCTGCAGGGCGTGCAGCCTGCACGCCTGCGCGGCGGCGATCCGGCCGCAGGCGAAGACGGCCCGCTGCGCCTTCCTTCCGCCGTGCGGCAGCCGCTCTCGGGCGTGCGCGTCCTCCTGGCCGAGGACGGCCTCGACAACCAGCGACTCATCCGCTTCCACCTCGAACGCGCCGGCGCGCGCGTCGACGTGGTCGACAATGGCGCCAAGGCCGTCGAGCGAGTGCAGGATTCCTCGCGCATGGAGCGCCACGACGTGGTGCTCATGGACATGCAGATGCCGGTCATGGATGGCTACGAGGCGGTCCGCCGCCTGGTGGCCGCGGGCGAGCGCGTTCCCATCATCGCGCTCACCGCGCACGCCATGCCGGGCGACCGCGAGAAGTGCGTGGAAGCAGGCTGCCACGACTACCTGTGCAAGCCGGTGGACGCACGCGCGCTGATTGCCGCCATCCGGCACGCCATCGCGCCCGGTGCCACGGAGTGCACGGTGATGCGTCGGCCGGATGCGTTCACCGGAGAGTTCCCCGGCGGACCGGCACCGCGCGCGGCAGCCGGCTGAGGGATGCCTCCGCATTGACCGCCGCACGGCCGTTTCGCTAGCCTCCGGCGATGGCAACTCCCGGACGCTTCCGCCGCATCGCCGTCATCGCCCTCGTCAGCCTCGTTGCGCTCCTGGCCATCGCGTGGTTCGGGCGGAACATCATCGCCACCACGGTGGCGCGCTCGGTGGC
>Ga0114968_10002093_pt1 | contig 15388 bp, 20 predicted proteins | sample M_130807_EF_Meta_FD_87020 | JGI IMG/M metagenome (GOLD analysis project Ga0114968, IMG submission 87020) | Freshwater microbial communities from Lake Montjoie, Canada to study carbon cycling - M_130807_EF_MetaG | ecosystem: Environmental > Aquatic > Freshwater > Lake | place: Lake Montjoie...
AGTGCGAAGTTTTGTGTAATCGGTCATGTTATTCCAAAAATCAAATGGACAAATTTATGCCAATTAACTTTACAAACCTTGACCAGGGGTAATGTAAACGACAGCACTTCCAGATGCCGTCAATGCCGTGAAATAAGAGTTCATTGGGAAACTCAAGATCTCCACAGAGCCTGGAAGCATTGGAATAGACGCTTGACTACTGGTAATCAAAACAGCATTAGCTAGAGCAGCAGCAGCGGTTGCTCCAACTCCTAGAAACACAGTATTGGTTCCAGAATTAACAACGCGAAATTGTTGATTGGAAGATGTTTGCAAAGCAGCATTGGAAGGCGCTTGGATTGCCGTAGGAGCAGAGGTTGCTCCAGTAATAGCAATGCTGTTACCCAAAGGCAAAAAGCCGGTTACTGAATATTCAGCCATGATATTTCCTTAGTAAAGATAGCGTTTATTTTTACGCCGAGTATAGATGACATTCCCAATTTCAAATGCAAAATCCCAGCCACTATTGTTGCCAGCATTTACGTTACCACTGGTAAAAAATGCTTCATAAGTAGCACCACCAGTGGCATTAATGTCTTGGATGGTTAAAAGCGATACTGTATTGGTTCCACTAGCATCGCTAATAGTTGCTTGTGTTCCAGCTACCGTACTTTGCAAAAACTTTTGATTTGTGCCTGATGTAACCAAAGAGCCAACAGTATTTGTTGTTCCTGATTTGAGCTGCACTGTGCCGTTAGTAATTGTGAATGCTCGAGTTGATCCAAGAGTAAGAGCATCTTGAAATTGAAAAGTTCCACCAATACCGTTAAAAGTCATGCCTTTATCAAAAGTAATGCCATTAGTCGTAATGGTTTTAGTGCCTGATGTAGCTGCAAATGTTGTTGTTGAGCCAGCAGTAACGGTCATTCCAGAACTTAACGTAAGACTTCCATACATAGTGTAAGAAGTAGCGTTATGTGATCCTGAATAACCTGTAAAGTTCAAATCACGAACTGCACCACCACCTGTTACGGTAATAACTGCCGTACCAGAACCAGCAGTAATGTTGAACGAGATGCTGTTTGCTTCAGTAACTGCACTAGCGTTAATAGTTCTAGTTGCAGTTGTAGTGGCGTTATTCAGAATAATCAATGGCGTACCGCTGACCGACATAGTAGTAGCGCCAATAAACAAGTTTCCTGTGCTATTTAGCGTAATCGTGTTTGTGCCAAACGCAAGCGTACCTGTAAAACCTGTGCAGTTCAGGGTTTGAATGGTGATATTGCTATCAATCGTAATAATGCTTGTTCCTGAATTTCCATCAAGCACAGCAGCATCCGAAGAACCAGGTGCGGTTGTAACAACAAGACCACCAGAAGTTGTTCTCCAGTTGGTTGCACTGCTCCAGTTTCCATCACCGCCAACCCAGTATTTGGTAGCCATTATTTATTCCTTGTAATGTATTTAATCGTTAGAGCTATACCATGCCTCTTCCCATCGACCAGCACCAGCACTCCAAATTAAACACAAACTACTTCTAAAATTTAACAAAACAATATTTGCAGTCCCAGAATTTAAGTAAATATTTCCTGTTCCAGATCTTACGGTAACGTCCCTACTAGAGCTAGTAGTGCGAAGAATAATTCTTTGCCCTTCTTGTGCATAATAGTTTGTAATAGTATCTAGATCATCAGTTGCTGCTCCACCTTCCGTGTCAACAGCAATGTATTGTTCTGGAATAGCGTTCTCAAGAACAATTATTCCACCAGAAATATCAAAAGCATCCCAGTATGGATAGTTATCATAAGTAAAGCTGTTGTTATCGCTAGGAGTAGCAAACAAAGCCATACGAGAAAGTCCGTATGTTGCACGTAATCTAGGATTAAATGCTCGAGATAATCGAACACTGTTGTATTGACATGTAGAAGTAAAGTTTACAAAAGCCGCTCCATTCATGGAGTTTTCTATTGTTGCAATTTGAACATTGTTATCGCATGCTGCTCCATCAAAGTAAACTGCTTTGTTTCCAGACGATACATTTTTTACAACAACATTTGAAATTGAATTGCCGCAAGAAAGATTAGTAACTCGAATTAAATCTACACCAGTAGCTGCAAATCCACCACCAGGCTGAATAACGTGACCTGTAGTAGATTGATCAGCATAAACATTGGTAATGGTATTAGTTCTTGCTGCATTACCTAAGCGTATTGCACTATCGCAATTAATGCTTCTAATGTTCACAGCCGTAATGTAAGAAGGTCCAGGCAAAAGACCAGCATTATCTCCAGCAAGACCAAAAGCAGACCTAGAGTTTTCTCCAATAATGTCTGTAGCAGAACCCCAACGACAGTTGTTTTTAAACTGTACCGCTACTCCTGGACCATCTTCACCAGTATTTCGATCAACTACACCTTTGGCATATATGCGAGTGTATGAGCAGCGATCCATGTTTGAAAACAAGAATCCATTTCCACCAACTCCAAGGCCATCACATGAACAATCAACAATGGTGTGATCACCATAAGTGTTTGTCATATCAGGATCGTATATGACTACTGCACCATTGTAAAAGTTAGTAATGTGAATATTACGCAAAGTAACATTGCTGCGTTTTTGAATGGAAAATCCATGATTTGCAGTTGGACTCAAATACACGCTGTATTGCATGTCTAGAGTAAATCCTTCAAGACTGTATCCAATAGTCCCTGGTCCAGCATCAGTAAACATGGTTCCAGAGCCATTAAGATGCTTAAAGGTAACAAGATCTTTTCCAGCGCCCAATACAGAATAATACTTTGTGTTGCTATCTAAGCGCAAACCTTGGCAAAGATATACACCAGGCGGGAAATACAAAGTGCCACCATTGGTTTTAACGTAAGTTAACGCATTATTAATAGCAGTACTATCGTTGGTAGTTCCATCGCCTTTTGCACCAAACAACAATACGTTGTAATAAATGCTATTGGTATAGTTATTGTTGAATACAAGAACTGCTGGTGAAGACCAAACAATAGTAGTGGGATCTCGAGAATCCACAAATGCTGTAGAAAACCAAACAGAACTTAACGGAACAGCAGGAGCAGCAGAAATCCATCCAGTAGGAGGAGTACCGGTATTTGTATCAAAATTCCAAGTTCCTCCAGTTGGAGTGGTAGGCTGACCAGGACTTTCTTTAAAAATAAACCATTCAAAATAAGTGCTGCCAGGAATTACCTGACCAATGCCATACAGCCCATTAGACTCAGAAACATTGCCATAAAGTGTGCCGAACGTCATAATTTTTCCTATTTGAACGAATAGCGATAGTTTCTTGGTTGGAATTCAGAAGTCAGATGCTGATCTCCACCACGCCATTTATCTTTGTAATTTTGATCTTCAATTAAGCCATAAGCATCATCAAATCTAGCATTCCATTTTTGTGCTTCTTCTGTGTTTTTATTTTTATCGTAAAAAGCAGCCAAAGTTGCGTACAAATATCCTTCAGGAAAGGACGCAAGGACTTGATTTGTTTGAACAATTGGAACCATTGCATCACCAGTAGCGCCAAACAAAAATGGAAACGCCCGTTGATAGTATGCTTTGATGGTTACATTTGTACCTGGGTTGGGAGTAAAGACATAACGTCCACCAACTTCAGAGAAGGATGCCCGAATAACACGGGGAACACCAAATGGACGAATGTACAGTTGATCAATCATCCTGCGACGAATGATCTCTCGATCTCCAACTCGGTCATAAACAATCCACGGCCCCATATTGGTAGCACCGGCAGGTTGCTGAGATGGTTGGGCATCTTGGAAAAACAAAATAGGCCAATTCATGTCAGCAGGAATTTCTGCCATACCTTGAGAATCGGTTGTCAAAATGCTTGGATTGGTAGGATCATATGGATCACTACGCAGAGCAGGAAGCTCAATAACACGCATTCGCATCTCTGCCAACTGAATGCTGGTCATAATTTCCATTGAAGACTGTGAAGGCAGCTTCAGAATGGTCGCAGGAAAGGTTAGATTGCCCCAAATTCCGTCTGGATCACTAACAGTGATAGATGTACTAGTCACTTGAAGAACGGCGGTGTATGGCAGCATTGTGCTAACACCAATAAAGTCGCCAGGAAGAATAAGTGAACTTGGATCGGCAGAAGTTGTAAGTACTTTTGTAGTATTGCCAAGTACGCTACTTACTGTAATGCTCAATGCAGATGGTATTGCCCCTACCCACTGTGCAATTCGACTAACTAAAGAGTTAGCGGATTGGATAAATTGAGCTGCCATTGTTTCACCTTATTTTGTAGGTATAGAAGGATTATACGGAATTGGTATCTTTCCGCTAGGGTGACAAACAAAGTCACTGTAATATTCATTCACAATAGCATAGAAAAGGATCTTGTCCTTTTTGTCCATTTTAATCAATTCCCAAGGGCGGTTGTTAAACCACTTGGAACTAATTTCATAAGCAAAACACTTTGGTAATTGCATCATATGAGCAGTACCCGCAAAAAACGGGTTATCTGTTCCATGAATCTTGTGAAACTCTCTGCGCTCTTTGCAGAATTGCTTCACTTCTTCAATGTTCTTTTGCTCATATTGAACATACCGTTCACCATTTACTGCACCAATTTTGTAATTCAGATTGTCAGTATTGAAGGTTTGCGACCAAGTGCCAGACTTTACTTCTTGATAAAGTTTGTCATTTTTGGTTAGTACGCCTTCAATACCACTTTCCAATATTCCCTTGGAATAGTACTCTTCATTAACCTTTACTTCATCATCCATTTTCATTCTCCATGCTTTCCAAAGAAGGCTGTTGCCAACCTTCTTCAGAAACCCTTAGAGGATTACAGGTAACGCTGAACTTGCGTAGAAGCGCGAGGAGCGGTTACAGCAGCACCAGTAGCCGAAATACCCGACAGGACGCCCACACCGGCTGGATTACGCACGATCAAAGTGCCTTCCATGATGTACTGGTCCAAAGAAGCGTCAGCAGAGCTGAACACTTCGTTGTTCGGGCCGAGTTCACGCAACGAACCCCACTGGATAACGTCAGGGTTCAAGAACAGAACCGAGTTGTTATCCGAACCGGTTTGATCCATGACCCAAGAGTCATCGATCTGGTACGTGTAGTTGAAGTCGCCTTCGTAAGTACCAATCGTGTCGCCCTTGTCAGCAGGGTTAAAACGGTTGATAGAACGGCTGGTAGGCAACTGGTCGCTGATGTGAGTACGCATCGACGTTGGGACCACCATGTTGGTGATCTTGGCGTTGAAACGCTGTTCAGCAGTAGTAACCAATTGCTTGTACAGGTAAGGGCTGAACTGTTGCAGGGTTTGACCCGATGCAAACGAGAAGTAACCCAAACCTGCATTGCTCAACAAGCCGTTGAAGGGCTGGTTGGTGCTGGTGGTGGAGGTAACGTCATTGCCGTCAGAAGTAGCCAAGTTCAGCACGGCAGTACCGCTGGTGGGGTTACCAGAGCGAGTACCTGCAAAGGAGAACAAGGAACCAAAACGACGACCCGAGTTAACAGTCGTAGAGCCAGAAGGTTGCGTACCTGCTTGACCGCTGTACTTGATGGAAGCGCCGTCAGCACGAACCATTTGCAGTTCAACGTCAAACATAATCTCAGTCAATTGCTTGACTTCTTGGTATGCCTGGGGATCACCACCAGCTTGCTCAACAGCACGGGCAGTACCGGTAGCACCAATCACAGTCGTAAAGATCTGTGTGTAGTTGCCGCAGTTTGCACGGGTGTTAGAAGCCGACAAGGCGGTAGTAACAGCAGCGCCTTCCAACTGAGCATTCAGGGCGGGAGTACGATAGTAATCCACGGGCCAGATGTGCAGAGTCGAATTAACTTTACGCTTTTTGCTCATAGCCATGTTAGTGATCGGGGTACGATCTTTAACATAGTTGGAGACAGTCATATCGAGGTCTTTGACGACGATATCGGTGGTATACGAACCATTTCCGTTGCCTAGTGCGGCAGAGGTAATAAGAGCCATGATAATTTCCTAAAATTAACGCTTGCGTTTATTTGATGCAAGCATGGTTGCTAAAAGATCCCGAGTCGCATTCTTATCGCCCGAATTTGCTTTCTTTTGCAGAGCTTCCATTTTGTCTTCAGGAGCAGTCTTAGACTTTGCCATTTGTTTGTTGGACGCTGCCAACGAACCACCAGCATTGCGGACAATTGGTCCCTCTCGGAACTTCATGCCATCACGTACAAGACCTAATAGATATTCATCGCTGGATACCAAATCAATATTTGGAACACCAGGAACAAACGATCCATTTGCACCCTTCCAATCCTTTGCCAACTTATCTCTAAGTTCGGTAAAGTTTGCCTTGTTTGCCAATTCTTTGTCGGTAAAAGATTGCCGAGATTTCTCAAGGGTTTCTTTAACGTAATCAGAACGAGCCTGATAAAACTGACTTACTTTAGGCCGACTTTCCGTAATGAAATCCGACTTCTGTTTAATCAAGGCAGCGTTTTGTCGCATTGCTGCTTCAGCTTCGCTACGCTGAACTTCATTGGTCGCATTGTCGTAGATTTGCTTCCATTGCTGGTTATATTGTTGCAAGGTTACTAATTCGTTTGCCGCAGTTTCAAGTTGCGGAACAATAGTAAATTCAAGCCCAATTTGCAAACCGTCCAACTCACTACGGCGCTTACTTTCATACTCTTCAAAATCTGCGCGTTCTGCTTTCAGTTTACGAGCATTTTCATGGATAGCACTTCCTTGACCCAGAATAGAAGCCGCTCTGCTTGCCGTCATTTCCACAAAACCGCCTTCTGCGTCTTTGTTGGGAATCTTCAGCATTACATTTGGATTCTGTTCTGCAAAGTCCAGAAAATTAATTGCTTCGTTTACACCATCAGTGGACTCAGCATTATCTTCAGACTCGACAGCTTCTGTTTCCTCAGAATTACCATCTTCAGGTTCAGCACCATTTTCAGGAGCCGCCTCGGGGGAGGGTTTAATCTCTTGTCCCGCTGGAGGTGGTGAACTGCTTTCTGGCTGCGGATTGTTACGCTTGTTAGCGGCGATCATTGCAGCGATAGCATCCACCGGATTTACGCTTCCAGTTTGCTCAGGGGCGGTCGATTGCTCGATTACGTCTGACATAGTTTATCTCATTTCTTTAAGGTTGGGCTTTTACAGCAACTTTGCCGAGATATTCTTGTTGTTCAACAAAATAAATAAAATCTCGGACTCCAGCTACATAATGTGCATTAGTAATACGATCTGAATCATCTTTACTGTCTTCAAGACGTTCCAGCATGTTGAATCTGTAGAGATTAAACATTAGTGCAAAATCCTCATTTGCCATGAGGCGAGCGGCTTTTTCGCCGTTCTCAATTACTAGAGTTTTTCTTGTTACATCCGCTTCCTTCCTTGTATCAATTAATTTTGTCCGTTTGTTGAAGTAACTTCTAATATTCAATACTAGGCTTTTCATTTCAATCCTTAATCAACTTCTTGTGCGCTAAGTTTACCCCGTTTTGCGGCAAGTGCTTCAAAGTAATCATCCGTATCCAGATCTTGGGTTTTACGGAGAGTAAATGCAGTATTGGCCTCGGTATCTTTGGCCTTGGCTGTATTAACCGCAATCTTAGAACTAATTTCTTGTTGTTCAGGGCTTGGAGGCTGCTCAGATTTAGATTTTGCAATCTTGGCTGCTTCTTCAAATGTAGGTAGATATGAATCTACATCTTTAACGCCAAGAACTCGCAAAGTATCTTCAAATGGTCTACGCAACTTGACAAACAACTCTGGAACAGAAGGATCAATCTGCATCATGGAAGCAGAGAAAGCACCTTGAGTTTGTGTAATCAATTGTTGACGGGTAAGGCGGTTTTCATCAGACAAGAATCCAAGAGCCAAGTCAATGTTGATCATGCGACGATCAATAAACTCAAAGTTTTCAATCGAAATGGCATCCATGAAGGGTTTGCCTTTTGAGCATACACCAGCCAATTGTTGAATGTTGTAATCGTCCGAATACTGAATAAGAGTCTTCCAGATAATGTAGATAACATCTCGCAGACCAATAGCGCAGTTCTTCACCATCTCATCTTGGATAAGTTGGTTTGGTCCCATTGCCAATTGCAGTTTAAATCCGCTGTTGCCATCTTTCATTACTTCAGGATTCATAACATCGCTTGGGCTGGTCATGCCAATCATTGCCATCTTGTCAGCCTCAAAACGCTGCATAGACGACTCAACGTATGCTAGGTTACCTTGCATAGGTGCGAACTGGAATACGTGCTTATTAGGATCAAATTTGCGGTCCAAGATAAACATGGCACTAACGCCACGTTGGATTTCTTCCGCATCAATAAATTCAGGATTTACACCAATGCGAGGAGTGGACGATTGCATTGCAAACGCCATTTCCGCACGGGCAATAGAAGTAGCATATTCCTGCATGGGAACCAAGCGTTCAGCCAATGAGTAACCAAAGAAGTTACCAGTAATTGGCTTTGGACACATGGAGGCCAAGGGAATAAAGTCTACTTCCTTGATATACAGGACATAAGATCCAGAATAGCAAACCTCAATTGTTTCTTCTTCGCCATCACCATCCACATCTTTCTTGATCCAGGCGGTGGTCAACATAATGACTCGGCTATACCGGTCTGCACCGGCAGAGGCCACTACGCCTTGCCCAGGAACAGGAGTCGAATCACGCGCATGAAGAGCAAGATCATTCTCAAGAGCGCCAGCTTGATAAGCACCCGCAGGGCCATAAGCAGCATGATCGGCAAGTTTTTCAAGATCCACATAAGGGAATTGCGCTTTACATTCATGGATGGTCATTGGATCATAGAAACCGACAAAGTCTTGATCCTGAATACCGGAAACTGTAGGGTTGCAAACAAAGTAATGCTGTGCAACATGTTTTACTCGCACAGTAGTTGAGTAACCAGTAAGTTTGTACTTTGCTTTGTAAACTTTATTTTGGTTTAAGGCATCTGATACAGCATCACCAGATGCAACTCCACCAGCAGCAACTGCTTGTATTGCACCTTGCAGATCAACGTCAGCCAATTTCATCTCTTGGCGTTTGGCAGTAAGACCTTTCTCACCAGCCATAGTCTCAAATACACGCAATTGATCTTTGGTTCCAATGACTTCTTTGTATTGAGTAATAGGTTCCCGTACAGGAGATACCATAACAATTCCGTTTTTGTGCAACAAGGAATCTTGTGCCCAATCACGGATAATTTGATAGGAATCATTGCGACTGTTAAGCATGTACTTAACCATCTCGGTTGCCTGAACAGCTTGTTCACTATCAGACTCACTAAAACGCTCAAATTCAAAGTTTACCTTACCATTTGGCATTAAGCACTTGGTAATAATGGCGGTAGCATAATCAACGCCTGGGGTAACAACCGGATGGATGTAATCAATACCGCGAATTGGCTCTGTAGAATTACTTACAGCAATATTTAGGTAGTGGTAATCAGAAAGGCGGTTGAAGGTATTCTTGGCTTGCGTCAATCGCAAGTAGTCAACCATTTTTAGATATACCTCATGGGCGACTTGGAACTCAATTCCTTTATTGCCTTCAGGAGCTTCGATGTAAGGTACGATCAGATTCTGTTTGTCAAGCATTTTGTATCCTAGATTCGTTGGACTTTACCATCTAAAGCCTCTGGTCTGCGTTTTGCGAAAGAATTAGCGCGACTAACCATTGATTCGCCGTGACCTTGAATTAATGCGAGTATACCAATACGGGCAGAATCTATGTGGTCATCTTTTCCCAAAAACTTTCCAGCGTCATCAATGGCATAATTTCTTGCCTCATCCAAGAATTCAACGCAGGTTTCATTAATCATAAATGTTTCCCGCTCCATTCCCACTCGCATTGTATTAATGCCATAGGAAATATGGTTTGTAACCTTGCCTTGGTCATTTGGAGGATTCAAAATTGCACCAGGAATGCAATTCAAACCATAATTATCCTCAAAAACCTCTCTTACTGACTGTTCGGTCAGCGTATATCGACCAGCAGTCCCTGCATCGTGAGGCAAAGCAATAGGCACGTTTCTTGTTTCCCTGTCCAACAGATAGTGCACATATTCATCAGGAGTTTCTCCTTGAGGAACTGTAATTTGCTTGTGAAGATAGATAATTTCTTCGACAGGATCTCTAAACAAGAAAGAAATAACAGTTGGATCATTTTTAATCCCCAAGTCAAATGAAATAAGCCGTTCCATTTTGTCGTTGGATTTTAGATCAACGTCAATTGCTTTATAAGTAGGCCATTTAAGCATGGGGAATACCACGCCTTTGCCAACCATAGGAATGCCTTTTGTGCGGCAATCACGTTCCCAAGGCATGAAATCTCGGTATAGTTGTTCCCGCTCTTCCTTGGAAAAGAACTTTTCACCCCATTCATTCTCATAAGGAATGTCATCCCAGGTTACTCGCACATGGCAGTAGCCTTCAATGTTGTCCCAAAACTTCCTTACCAGCCCAGATAAACCCTTTAGCGGGGTAAATGAGCAGATAACCTGTCCATTTCTAGCTGCTGTACGGACGACAAGTTCTGAGAAAGTTTCATCTGGGGGCTGTTCATCCAGCACAACAAGGTCAAGTTCGAACCCTTGTAAGTGACGGACTTGTTGGGTGTAGTTGGAGAAATAGAGCTTTGATTTTCCTCCAGAAATGTGCCAGATTTCAATGGCAAGCACATTTGCTCCGTCCGTGCGTATGGATTTTTCATCAATATCCTCCAAAGGGATTGAACCTGTACCCAACTTATAAGACTGCTTAATATCGTCGCAACCAAGCAATTTGGACTGTAGCGTTTTAGCAACTTGTTCCCAAGATTCTCCAGAGGCCATAGCAATAATGGGCTTATCCCATCGTTTGCCTTTCCAATCTTTTGGATATTTGCCGGTCAAATGGTACGCAGTTTCGTACGTTGATGCAATTGTATTGTGATGAACTATTCCTGCGCTAATGTAATTTTCAGTGCCTGGAACAGTAAAGTCATAAACATCATGGCATCCAATAGATTCATACGCTATAATCTGATTAGTTGCATCACTAAAAGGATTTAACAATGAAGAAGATTGAACTTGACCTTGACAAGATTCGCCATTTGATTGAAGTTGAAGAATTGCAGCAACACAAGATTGCTGAAATTTTTGGATGTAGCCGCGACACTGTAATGAGGTTTTGCAAACAACATGGTTTAAAAACTCAAAGAACGGGGCCAAAGTCCGGCGATAAACATACTGGCTGGAAAGGTGGTCGTACTTTAATCGGTGGCTATTGGTATATTTATCAGGCAGACCACCCGTATTGCACAAAAGCTCATCGGGTAGCCGAACATCGACTTGTTGCTGAAGCCATGATTGGACGCTATTTGTTGCCTTCAGAAGTTGTGCATCACCGTAACGGAAACCCGCAAGACAACCGCCCAGAAAACCTTGAAGTTTTTTCTTCAAATTCTGAACACTTAAAACATGAGTTGACAGGTCGCGCTCCAAATTGGACTGTTGAAGGTTTGGAAGCAATGGCAGCAGGGACTCGCAAAAGACGTATTCAACTCCAGACTGCAAAACGCGATGCCCAAGGGCGGCTTCTATCCAACGACCATTAGACATCCACAATCGAACGCAAGGCTCTTGAGGTTTTTTGATGGGCTGTATTGCTTTACGTATTACAGCTTTTTCACCATCCCATGACCAAACATCAAAAGATTCTCCACGGGCATACATCTCACCATAAGTGATTTGTTTCCCGTCAGGCAGGTCTAATACTGTTGCTGCGGTGCAACATTTTCCTGCACGGTTGGCTGCAATCATTCCTCGACGGGCGTATTTAGCGCCTGTTTCAAAGAATTTTGTTTGGTAGGGAAAAGGACGAAACCATTTCAGGGTATTAAATTGCATGTCTTTTGCAATCTTGTCCCTGGCAATGTGCATTGCTTTTAATTGGGTTTCATCAAGGTATTTGAGATATTGTTTACCACCAGCCAGCTTAACCAGATGCTTTAAAGCACGATCTTTGTAAATTGGCTGGATGTAACTACTGGCTTCACTCTTTGCCATAGTAATCGCGCATGGTTAACAGAACCTGTGCGGCAGAGGCAAGATAGTAGATATCTTCAGGAGAGAATGCTCTCGGACCTTGGAGATCTTTTTGAAGAGTCTCCAAAGCTTTACGAGCGCATACCTCTGCCTGACCAGATAACTTCTGCCGGAAAACAGTGGCGTAATCTTCCATCACGCCCAAGGATTAGTAACATTCTTCTCAATAGAGGCCAAGAAGTTACGGTCAATCATGGGCCAGATGCCACCACCTTTTTCACCAATGCAGTAAGCATAAATGCCACGGCCTTTTTCGGTGAAGGTTCCATCAGGTCGGCGCAAAAGAGTCTCTTCTGTACGAGGATCCATCCAGCTATATTTCTCTGGCTGTTTAACACCAAACTTATTGATGCGTTCACCAACAGCAATCTGTTCTACAGGTCCAGTAATCGTATAAGTAATAGCACCGTTATCGTACTTATAAAAGTCGATCTGTACTTTACGGTCAGATTGTGGATCAATAGGATGCGGCATATTGGTCGCACCAAAGAAGTGAATGCGACTTTCTACTGGAGGCAGATCTTTAGACCGCTCCGGAAGAATACGCAATTCATCTTCAGGAATAAGTTCCTTTTTGTCTACATAGGGATTGATATCACTAATGTATTCAGCAGGAATCTTTTTTCCCTCAAGAGCATTCTTTGCCGCCAAGTATTGATCTGCTTTTGGTTTACCAATCAAGTCGAGAGAAATCCCGATCTTGTCGTACACAAATTGAGCCAGATCTTTTGCCGTAGGCAGGTCTGCCTTGAGAGATTCAATATCATACAGTGCCATAAAATTCCTTATTGGTTAGCAGGGGGTTCAATGTTATTTTCGTCAATCTCATCACCAACTTGTGGTTTGTGCAGAGCTACGAATGCTTCATGCAAAAGAACCTTTACTTCGCCTTCTATTGCATAAATTTTGTTTTCAATATCGCGTTCAAATGCTTCGATCTTCATATTAAACTTTCGAGGGACGTTTGCCAGCGGTAAATTTGCCGCCATTGATATCTTGGGTATGCTGTTCAGACAAGGTATTGACCTTATAAGCGTTAACAACAGAGGTGGCAATCACTTGAGCGCGTTCACGGCGATCAGCAATCCCATCCAGTTTGTCATTAATGCCCTTGGTCAGACCTCGAGTCATCCGAGCGCCACCACTAATTACTTTGCCGTATGCAGACATATTAACCTCACTTGCAGTAGCTGGAATTTTTAAGGTATCCATCATTGTGGATTGCGCCATCATAGCCTTTTGGTTTTGACAACAAAACGGGCTGCTTACGTGCTGGCTGGTTATTGTTAACCATAGCATCTTTTACCTTTTGAAAGCCTTGGCTTCCAGCAGGAGTAGACAAAAGTCCAGTTCCGCTAGGAACACCAAAGTGCTTTGCTTCACGTTTGGATTGATTGCCCTTGCGATTGGGAGCCTGGGCATACAGGAAATTGGTAGACATATTAACCCTTCTTTTTACGTTTGTCGTCGGAATCACGCTTCATGGCATATGCTATCGCAACTGCTTGTTTGTCAGGCTTTCCTGCTTTGATTTCAGTCTTGATATTTTTCTCAAAGGTTTTCTTTGATGTTCCAGATTTTAGAGGCATATTACTTCCTTAGATTCTAATTACTTTTTTGCAGTTTTAGCGGATTGCTTAAATGCTGCTGCGGTAGGAGCGCCCTTAGAGCCAGGCTTTCGCATTTTTTCTACAGGCTTACCTTCTGCCTTCTCACGTTTTACACGCTCTTGTTTGGCATGAATGTTGGCATATAGTCCAGGCTTCATTTAACACTTCCAGTTCTTTAATGATGCTTTGGCACGTTCTGCTGGGCCTTTGGCATGTTTAACAACTCCCTCCATACGGGCACAAAAACTAGCCTTTCGGCCTTTATCAGCCTTTGTCTTTGGACTTGGTGCTGGAGCCTTTAGATTAGAACCATTTTTGGCATTATATTCAGCACGGCCTTTGGCAGTCATTCCCGCACCCTTGCTGGTAGGGTTATAGGTTTTGCCTTTGCCGGTGGTTTTGTGGGCAATTGGCTTGTCATGTGCCATATCAAACCTTCTTTAAGGACTGCAAGAAATCATCCAAAGCATCATCAGCAGATATTTCCTCTTCTTTGGAGATATTTTGCACATGCTCAATTGAGATGATTGGCGCTCTGCTGGATTCAAAGGGAGCCAGCTTATCAGCGATTTTAGCCTTATCCTTGATATCCAGTTCATCAGACTGCATGGCCTCAATTAGAACCTCCATAGCCGTCTTCAAAGGAGCAAACCCTTTGGCAATGTGTTCTTCATTGAGTTTGTTAAACAAAGCACCGTATTCAGTAACCCTGTTAACCACAGACTTAGGTCTTCCACCAGCAGCAACCCTTGGTTCTTTGGGTTCTGCTTTGCCGGTAACCAGGCTATTAACACGCTTTTCAGCCCTTTTCTTGGCTGCATATTCACGGGCATAGGCTTTGGCCTTCTCAGAAGAAACCGTCTTACCCTCTGGCCTTATTTCGTCAAGCATTTCATTCCTTCTTCAGTACGAATCCAAGCATATGAGCCATTAACCACAAACCCACGCCTCTTATGTAGCTTCATAAAAACATCGTGTTCCGGTCTAACAGAGGTCGAGCAAATAACCGGAATGCGGCAGTTATACGCCCAAAGTATATGTTGGTCAATCATTTCGTCAAGCAGCCGAATCTTTACCCTGGGACTCAAATCAGGTTCAACATGGTGAAACTTAGCATTGGATATCTCATCAGCCGAATAGGTTGTATACCCAAATCTGTCAAACCAGCAGTATCCAAGCATCCGCTCACTATCCTCTTTAGTCTCCCGACACACTGCCAAGAACTCTTTAGTCTTGTCAAACAGTTGAACCGTAGAAGCAACAGTCACATTCTTGCGGAATATCTCTTTACTCTTTGTCATTACCTCTCCGGTATCCACAAAGTATTGATCCGCAATGTTCACGATCTCTTGCACATCTTCTAACGGATGAGCCAGTTTCCAGTCCCATTGAAATTCCATGCAATTCTCCAGAAAAGTTTTGGGTAAAAAAATTCTATAGGGCAAATTGTATTGCGTTTTTCTGTATGTGTGTTGGATTGGTTAAACGTGGGGGAAAAGTTTTTGTAGAAAATTTGGGAATGAGTCACTGGGCCCCCCTCTTCTGCCGCAATCCCAGCCCTACCCCCTAAGCCTGGGGGGTTCTAAGCCCTGGTTTGCCAGCTTCCAAGCACCATTTCCGTAAGGGGGAGGGGGTTTGTTTAGACTAAATCAAGGGAATGTAGTTAATCCCTAGGGGGTGGGACC
>Ga0114968_10002098_pt1 | contig 15377 bp, 11 predicted proteins | sample M_130807_EF_Meta_FD_87020 | JGI IMG/M metagenome (GOLD analysis project Ga0114968, IMG submission 87020) | Freshwater microbial communities from Lake Montjoie, Canada to study carbon cycling - M_130807_EF_MetaG | ecosystem: Environmental > Aquatic > Freshwater > Lake | place: Lake Montjoie...
CAGTCAGGAAAGCCATGGCCGCCAGTGCCCGCCAGTCCACCGCCTGCGACATGGCGATCATGCACACTGCGCCCGCCAGTGATGAGACGGCCATGGTGACGTTCCGTCCGAGACGGTCCGCCATCCAGCCACCAATCCAGGCAGCAATGAAGCCGCCGAGCGAGTACGCAGCCACGGCGTAACCGGCCTGCGTGGCCGTGTTACCGTTCCGCGTGATGAAAAGTGACAGGAACGGCACGACGAAAACGCCGAACCGATTGACGAAAGTTGCCCCTACGAGAACCCAGAAGGGTCTGGGCAGGAGGTGCAGTTGTGAAAACAGAGACATGGTTGAAAAGAGAAAAAGAGGTTCATGGGAAGTTGGGAGATGAGCTAGAACGCAAAACGGGCCGGCTCATGTGAGCCGGCCCGTTGAAGGCTTTGAAAGGTTGCTGTGTTCGTTCGGATTACAGGCCTTTGCTCACGATGTATTTCACGAGATCGACGACTCGGTTGGAATAACCCCACTCGTTGTCGTACCAGCTCACCAGCTTGAAGAACTTGCTGTTCAGCTCGATGCCGGAACCGGCGTCGAAGATGGAGCTGCTCTGGTCGTGGATGAAGTCGGTGCTCACCACTTCGTCAGCGGTCCAGGCGAGGATGCCCTTGAGGTAGGTCTCGCTGGCCTTCTTCATGGCGGCGGAGATTTCCTTGTAGCTGGTTTCCTTCTCCGTCTTCACGGTGAGATCGACCACGGAAACCGTCGGCGTCGGCACGCGGAAGGACATTCCCGTGAGCTTGCCCTTCACTTCTGGAATGGCGAGACCCACGGCCTTGGCGGCACCGGTGCCGGAAGGAATGATGTTGATGGCGGCGCTGCGGCCACCCTTCCAATCCTTCTTCGACGGGCCGTCCACAGTCTTCTGAGTGGCGGTGTAGGAGTGAATCGTGGTCATGAGGCCTTCGGCGACGCCGAATCCTTCTTTCAGCAACACGTGCACCACAGGGGCGAGGCAGTTCGTGGTGCAGCTGGCGTTGGAAATGACGTGGTGGCTGGCGGCGTCATACTTCTCATGGTTCACACCCATGACGATGGTGATGTCTTCATCCTTGCCAGGGGCGGAGATGATGACCTTCTTCGCACCCGCGTCGATGTGGCCCTGTGCCTTGCTGCGCTCGGTGAAGAGACCGGTCGATTCGATGACGATGTCCACGCCCAGGGCTTTCCATGGCAGAGCAGTCGGGCCTTCACGCACGGCGAGGCACTTGATCTCGTGGCCGTCCACCACCAGGATGTCGTCTTCTGCCAGATCAGGGCTGGACTTCTTGGATGAAACGTTCTCACGAGCCTTGCCCTGAGTGGAGTCGTACTTAACGAGGTAGGCGAGATTGTCCGCAGGCACGAGGTCGTTCACAGCAACGACTTCGATTTCCTTGCCCAGGAGACCCTGGTCACAGATTGCGCGAAACACGAGGCGACCGATGCGCCCGAAACCATTGATGCCGATTTTGACCATGTTATTTGAGGTAGTTTGGATTTTTGAGGGATTCAGGATTACCGCCGGGGGGGGAGGGTGTCAACCGCCGAGGCAGCAGGATTCGAGCCTGGAATAGGATACGAATCTCACGTCCACTACATTTGTAGTTGCGATTTCACGACAAATGTAGTGAATTACATTTAATTCCATTAAATCATGCCAAACGCACCCGACATCGCCGAATCCGAATGGTCCGTCATGGAGTCTCTCTGGGAGTCTTCCCCACAGACGGCCTCTGAAGTCACCAAGGCACTGCGCCCCACCATGAACTGGGCGGAAAACACCGTTCGCACCCTGCTCACACGCCTGGTGGAAAAAGGCGCGCTCAAGACCGCCGAGAATGCCAGCGGCACCCGCACCTTCCTCCCCGCCGTGAAGCGTGAGGCCTGCGTGCGCGCCGAGGGCGAGTCCTTCATGCAGCGCATCTTCGGCGGCGCGGCCAAGCCTCTGCTGGTCCACTTCGCTCAAAACAGCAAGCTCACCGCCGAAGAGGTAAAGGAGCTCAAAAAGCTGCTCGACCAAAACCTCAACACCTGATGCCCCATGCAAACGCTCCGTCAGTTTGCCCATTCGTCCTCGCCCGCAAAGAACGTTTTGCTCCTTCTTGCGTTTTCTCTGACTCTCCATGGAATGGCCCTCGCCCAGCCTGACAAAGATTCGGATGGCGACGGTCTTTCTGACTTTGCGGAAGCACACAAGTACTTCACCAATCCTGCCCTCCCCGATAGTGATGGTGACGGCAGGCAGGACAGCCTTCCCGAGGAACGACGCGAATACAGCTACAGCATCCGAACCGTCATCCGCGTGATGAAGCCCTATGACCTCATCGCAATGAACGATGACTATCAGGACGCCAGGCTGCTGCGCGAGACTCCTGAGTGTGGCGAGATCGAGGTCATCCACTACCCGCTGAACTCGGCCGCTTCGGCCATCTCCTCAAACGCAAACTGGCAAAATGAATACGCCACGATGCAGGTCTGGCTGCGACCAGGCATGACCACGAACTGGACTCCTGAGCTGCGCACCAAGCTCACCTCCGAGCTGCGTACCGCAGGAATCGACCCCGGGCAACTCAGCGACCGTGAGCTTGCACAAAAGGTATCGCGGTGGCTGCTCGATACCACCCGCTCTCCCGGTTACATGTTCACCACTTACTTCATGGACTTTTCTGAAGGGAAACCCGCGTTGCTCAGCGGCTGCGAGAAAGCCTATGAGAGGGAGAAAGGCAAGATGGGCTGGAGCTTTGAGCAGCAGCTCGAACATGAGATCTTCGGCGCGGGCATGTTCGCGAATAAAACGCGTGGCACCTGCACCTCCTCGGCCATCTATTGGACCACCGTTTTCCGGGCGCTCGGTCTGCCCGCACGTCAGGTGCTTTGCATTCCGGCGGTTGATACCAACGATCCTGCGCAGCTCTCCATGGTCAAACAAGGCGTGAGTCACGACGGCGTGCGCAGGACCATGATTCGCGGCATGGAAAAACTGCGCGGTTTCGTCGCCCACACTTTCAATGAGGTCTTTGTGGGTGGCCGCTGGGTGCGGCTGAATTACAGCAAGCTCGGCCAGAACATTCTCGACGAAAAAGCCTACGGCCTGCTCACGCACACACTGACCTTTAACGACCTCAGCGAGGCCAAACTGGCACCCACCTGGGGGAGGCGCTACGCACTCGGTCAGCGCTCGGCCGACCTCCCCACTTCCAATCCTTTCACAGCGCTCGAATTAAGCGACCAGTTTGGGGCACACGCCCAGATTCCGAATCCACCCGTCGCCCCCGAGGCCGATCACAAGCTTCTGACCATCCAGCGCATCATCTGGGCCGAGTCTGAGCAGCGGCCTGCATGGCTGAGTCTTAATTCAATTCAAAAAGGCACCACCGTCAGCGCTATTGCCCTGCTGCGCCCAGTGGAGCATTTTGATGATCAGGATTACCGCCAGTATCGCCGCTTTCTAAATGCCACCGATCCGGCGTTTATCTTAAAGGATGCCGGAGGCGCGGAAATCCACGCACGTCTCACCGGCGGTTTTTACACCACAAGCACTGAATGTGAAATCGCCCTGGCCATCTCCAAGGAAGACCGCTCCCGCATGAAGCCGGGCGTTAAATTCACCCTTGCCCCCAAAAACGGAATTGCTGGAGCTCCAGCATGGGCGGTGAAGGATGGCGTCTCGTTATCCATGCCTGCTCCATAGCCGTGACAAATTTCAAGACTCTGCCTGGTCAATACCCAACCCATTAGACAACTTATGAACGCACTCACATCCATCTTTGACTGGTTGCTTGCTGTCAGTCTTCGCGCCTCGCTGCTGACGTTCCTCGTGCTACTGCTTCAGGCGGCTTTTCGTCGGCACCTTACTGCCCGCATACGCTATGCCCTCTGGCTCCCGGTGCTTGTCGTCCTGCTCATGCCGGTCTTTCCTCAGAGCCGCTGGAGCATCGAGCACGTGTTTCAAACCCCACCCCAGCCAGCACCAATACCAGCCCCAGCCATCTCTCCTTTGATGCTGGAGCCGGCCCAGGTTGTTTTAGAGTCGGCTACGCCAAAGCCTGAACCTATCAACTGGCAGCGCGTGCTCCTTATTACCTGGTTCTGTGTCTCCTCAGGCATACTCGTCTTCGGCAGCATCTCCTTCATGCTCACGCTGCGCCGGTTCAAACAATCCCGGCATCCCGCCAGCGACGAACTACTTGCCACGCTCGCCCAGATCGCCCGCGAAATGCGCTTGCGCCATGTCCCACACGTCTTGATCGCCTCCACCGTCAGCAGCCCCGCAGTTACCGGTCTCCTGCGTCCCACCTTGCTGCTACCTGCTGAGTTCGACCGAGAGTTCACGCCTGCCGAGATCCGCCTCGTCCTCAAACACGAGCTCATGCATCTCAAGCGAGGCGATCTTCCGGTCAATGCCCTCATTTGTGTTCTGATGGCGTTGCATTGGTTCAATCCCCTGCTTTGGATCGCCTTCTTCAGAATCCGCGCCGACCGCGAAGCCGCCTGCGATGCCCAAGTACTCCAGGATGCCACCCGTGACAACCGCATCGAGTACGGCCATGCGCTCCTCAAAGTCGAGACCGCCTTCTGCCCGCGCGGCTTCAGCCTCGGCTTTGTCGGCATCTTCCAGCGCGGGTCTGCATTGCGTTCCCGCATCCAGTCCATTGCCACGCATCGCGAGTCCCATCCGGTCATGAAGGCGCTGATCACCTTGTGCATCGTGCTTATGACCTTTTTCGGCATCACCCGCGCTCAGCAGCCAGAACCCGCTGAGGATGCGCCGCTCATCGCGATCGAAGTGAAAATCGTTGAATTCAAGAAAGCCACCGACTGGAATTTTGGCGGCAGACTGCCGGACAAAGAAACAAATGCCTTTCTTCCTGCTGTCCTGCTGTCCCCCGAAGAACTCACGATTCAACTGAGTGAAATGCTGAAGAGCGACAGCACCACTACCATATCCTACCCCCGCATGGTCACAGTCAGTGGACACGAACTCATGGTCAAAAGCGTCGTGAACCAGCCCTACAAAGGCAAGGACGGCAAAGTTGCGGAGCTTCCAATCGGCCTCGTCTGTAAATTCACGCCCACTCTGAATGGCGAAAGCGTCAAACTCGACATGGATATCACCGACACGGATCTCATTGATCCAGCAACAGGCGCGGCGATTTCCGAATTCAAAGGCGATTATCCCACCGTCCGCACACGGACTTATAAAGCCAGTCACGAAAGTAGCGACGGACAATCCTGTGTGATCGCCGGTTGGCATGATGGCAAGCCTCAAAGCAAACGCCCCGTGCTTTATATCATCACTCCCCATGTGATCGATCCAAAGAAGGGCGGTCTTCCGGCAGCCACCCCCAGCGACTTCGCCGTCGGAAAATCCGCCTTTCGCCCTCGCGACTCCATGGTCATTACCTCGATGACCCGCTCAGCCGAGATGCTCACGGTCGGGGTGGATTATGAACTCGGCAGCGCAGATGAAGCAACCGCAGCGCTGTATATCACTTCCACCACTGATGACAAAGCATCCGCAATTGATGCAAGGCAGCAGGTCCTTTTGAAACGAGGCCGGGGCAGCTTCGTCCTGCATCTCCCCACTCCCACGCAAGGGCTGCCACACATTACTTTCTACGACACCCTCACACATAAGCCATTCGGCGGCATCTACTTCGGCACTGAAGCAGAAGCGGCCAAGTCCCAGGCACTTGATCTGAGTTACATGACCTCATCCGCTCAGACAAAAGCAGCGGTATCTACTGATTTCATCAAAACGAAGCTCAACGAGATCATCGTCCCCAGCGTTCAGTTTCAGGGTGCCTCGGTGGAAGAATGCCTTGCGTACCTCCGCGTCAAAAGCCGTGAACTCAGCCCTGATCCCGCCGCGCCAGGTGTAAGCATCATCTACAGACAAGGCGATCCACCATCCAAGGCCGCCATCTCGATGGATCTCAAGGATGTGCCATTGGGCGAGGCACTGCGTTATGTCGTCGAACTGGCCAGCCTCAAAATGATCATTCAGCCATACGCCGTTCTCATCGGCCCTGCTGCTGACCCGGTGTTTGCGAAATCTGCGGCTGCAGCGTCTGTGCTCGACCCATCTGACAGAATCGGTGAGATTGGCATTCCAACCCCGGCCTCCAAAATTACCCTCCCCAGCGTCGTATTCCGCGATGCCTCCCTCGCCGAATGCATCGACTTCATTCGCATCAAGTCCCGCGACCTCGATCCTGATAAAAAAGGCGTCAACATCATCGTCAAACCCGGCGGGGATGCGTCAGCACGCATCACCCTGTCGCTCACCAACGTTCCTGTGGTCGAGGCCCTGCGCTACTGCGCAGAGCTCGCAAATCACAAGCTCACCACCAACGCCCAGTCCTATTTCCTGACTCCCGTTTCCGCAGAAGCTCCAGCAAACGAAGATCAGGCTTCAAGCCCTGCGGCACCGCCACCAGAAAGTGCCGCCGAGGCAAAGGCGGCGGAACTGCGCAAAGCCCGTCCGCAACAGTATGACTTCGCCAAGGCGAACCTCGGCGATGTCCTGCGTTTCCTCGCCACCGATGCTGGCATCAACTTTATCTCTCTGCCCGACGACAATCCCAACAATAAAAAGTTGGTGACCTTCAGTATCAACAGCAGCCCGTTCGAAGTCCTTGAGACTCTTTGTCGCGCAAACGGTTTGGTGCTCGCACTTGACCAGAACCGGTGGTTCATCCGTGCCGCCGCTGATGCCGCTCTGGTCACGAAGGAATATGCCCTGCCAAAAACGCAGGCCAGCCTCGAAACCATTCTCAAAGACATCAGCACGGTCATTGAGGGTGATGAAACCAAGCCTGTTGCAGACACACCTCAACCAAGCGTGACCTTCAAAAAGGAACAGAACTCAGTTTCCGTGAAGGCCACCCGCCTACAGCACACCTGGATCAGTGCCTATTTCCAAGGGCTGAGCAGTTCGGCGCTACCCGCCAAAACCAAATGATCCCCGGTTGAACTTGCGTCAATGCTCGCTCTGGATGCCACGCTCATGGCATCCATCCCAGAACTCGATCTCACCCAGCGCCTGCGCGAAAACGCCTGGATTGGCGATGCCGTTCTGGAACTCTACGTCCGCAGTCTCATCCTCCGCCAGCAGGGCAAAGTGGATGCCGAGATGAAAACCCGCTTCACCTGCAATCAGTTCCTCTCCTGCACCGGGAATCCCACCGCCGTCGAGGCCGACATCGGTGTGATCTATCAGCGCGAAGGTCTGGAAGCCGCCTTCACCTGGATTCGCGAAAATCTGGAACCCCTGTTTCTCAAGCAGGAAGCGAAACGCAAGCGCACCGGGAAGTAGCTACACCCGCTGCCCGAGCGCCTTCAGCTTCGCCTCAGCTTCGCTCCAGGGCACATCGTGCGGCAGTCGCTGCGTCGTTGCGGCCAATGCCGCGGTCACGCCTGCAGCTTCACCCATCGCCACAGAGTTTCCTGTCACGCGATAGCTCGCATGCGCAATGAAATCCCCGCTGATGTTGCGCCCGGCCATCATCAGGCCGTCCACATCTTTCGCAATCAATGCCCGCAGCGGAATGTCATACGGCTTTACCTTCACGCCGCCGTTGTGATAGCCTGCTGATTTGTTTGCTTCTTTGCTCAGCGCATGGATGTCCACTGGAAAAGTCGGACGTACGACGGCATCATCGTAGCGTGCACCTGCGATCAGGTCACCTTTGCTAACGGTATAGCGGCCCTTGATTCGCCTGCCATCGCGCACTCCGATCTGTTCGGCGGTGGCGGCGATTTGTAGCCCCTCCCAAGGACCACCGAGCTTGCGCAAGCCGTTCACGATCTTGTGCAACTCCGATCTCGCCTGCACCGTGGCTTCGGTTATTTTTGCTGCATCAAAGCATGGCACTCCGTATTGATGATTCATCATCACCAGCAGCAGATTGTCCCGCACCTGAAACAGTGTCGGCTTCGAATATGACGGGTAGTGTCCCGTGCGCTCGATTTCCGCCTTGAGAACATCCTTAGCAACGCCATCCGCCTTGCTCGGGTCGGACTTGTGAATGAACGCCTCCAGCGCCTTGGCATCTTCGCAAACCAGCAGCGCATTGAGCGACATCGGCTGGCAGGGGCACGAATCCGCCTCGCCATACTCAAAAGCGCAGCCCGCCAGCGCACCGAGATCGCCGTCTCCCGTCGTGTCGATGAACACCGGCGCTTTCCACGCTTGACGCCCAGACTTGGACTCGGTCACGATCGTCGTGAGCCGCTTGCCTTCGCGATAAGCCGCGCAGACCCGAGTATGGAGCTGGAACTTGATGCCCGCTTCGACAAACATTTCCTCCAGCAGCAGTTTCATGCCCTCAGGCTCATAGCAGATGCTTTTCTTGCTCGTGCCACGGCGCATCTCGCGTTCATCCAGTCGCTTCAGCAGTTCCTGATTGAATCCCGGCTTGTCAAAATCGAGCAGATAGCCCAGCAGCCCGGCCGTCCACACCCCGCCAAGGCAGCCGCGCCACTCAAACACCCGCACCTTGGCCCCTGCACGCGCCGCTGTGATCGCCGCCGCAATACCCGCCGGTCCTGCGCCGCAGACGATGACGTCCGCATCCTCCAACAGCGGCAGATCCTGCGCAGGCTCATGAAACTGCCCCGCAACGACCTTCTCCACCTCCGCAGCATTCATCACTCCTGGAGTGACGAGCGCACCCGAAAAAGCGGCGCGCAGGAAGGAACGGCGTTTCAAATCAGGGGCGGGCGTGGGAGTACTCATGGCGAAAATAGTCTGTATCAGGACGGCGTTGGACACCATTTCTTTCCGCAGTCATTGAAGCGACCTCAAGCCGAGCCCACATTGGCTGATGCAGCATTACCTCGTCCGCCATGTGCCTGGATCATACCTGAACTGGTCTCACGCAAACCTGCTGTCCGACTTCACCCTTCCTTGGGAGAACCGCACCGCTCCCCACACCGAATTCCGCGCCCTTTGGGACGAAACCCATCTGCATTTCCGCTTCGACTGCAACGATCACGATCTCGTGCTGCCCGACGGTCCCATGGCCAAAGATCGTGTGCTGGGCTCCGACCGCGTCGAAATCTTCCTCGCTCCCGATCTGAGCCTGAAGCCCTACTACTGCCTCGAAATGTCCCCGCGTGGCGACGTGCTGGCCTACGCGGCGAATTTTTACCGTGAAATGAACTGGGACTGGCAGTGCAAAGGCCTGCAGCTCACCGCCCACATCGAAGGCAATCACTACACCGTCACCGGCAGCCTGCCACTCGACACCCTGCGTGATTTAAACGTGCTCAAGCCCGGCTCATCCAAATTCTTCGCCGGTCTGTACCGCGCTGAGTTTCATCATCAGCCCGATGGCGCGGTCCATTCCGGCTGGATGCCCTGGGTGAATCCGCAGACTGAACGCCCGGACTTCCACGTGCCTGCGTCGTTTGGCGTGCTCGAACTTGCAGAGCATGCCTCGATTACTTCCGTTTGAGCGTGTAACTGTGGGCCACGCTTCCATTGGGCAGTTCGTCCCGTGTCACACCGGGAACAATGGAGCGCACGTAGTCCACCTTGGCTTCATTCGGCCCGACCGTGGCCCGCACATGTCCGGAACTGCCGAGAATAGTTCCTGTGTAGCCATATTCCTCGGCGCTGCGCGTGCCACCGCTCGGGTGGCCGGGCTGCGGCACCTCCTGATAGATGATGCCATCGAGTTCCTCCTTCGCGAAGAGATGATCATGCCCGTGGAAGACGATGCTCACGCCACTTTTGACGAAGAGCTGATGAATCGGCAACTCCCAGCCGGGGCGGTGTTCCTTGAAACCATCGCTCCCATCGGCATTTTTGCCGCCCCACTCCATAAAGGGCGCTGGAGTCACTCCACCGCGCACATCCTTCCCCAATCCACCTACGAGGTGATGCAGGAACACAAACTTAAAGGGGGCCTTGCTTGCCTCCAGCGTCTTCGTCAGCCAACGATACTGTGCCTCGCCGAGCGTCATACTCCAGTTGTCCGCGCCTTTGCGTTCACGCGAAAACCAAAAAGGATCCAGCATGACAAACAGCGCGCTGCCCCATTCAAATGCATAAAAATCCTCCAGCATGCCAGCACCCTCCTCCGGTTGGGAATTGCCATTATAAATGCCACCCGGCTCGGGATTCGGGAAGTACTTCTTCCTCATACAGATGGACCACAGCGGCATGGAGTTCGGCTGGCCAGTAAGTCGTGAGCCCTGCTCACCATCATGATTGCCCAATGCGAGCAGGATCGGCACGCTGTGCGAAATGCGGCCCATGTAAAAGCGCTGCGCTTTGTATTGCGACTCGGCACGCGTGTAAAAGCTGCCAAACTTATCGACCATCGTCGTGTCACCGAGATCGATCATAAAATCGGGCTTGTCCGCAAGCATGTTGGCCAGCGTCTGCTGATACACCCGCACATCTGTGCTGACATCGAGGTGCGAATCTGCCTGGGTGGTAAAAGTGAAGCTGGATGCCTTTGCACGCTGCGTATGGAAGCTGCGGACCTCATCACGCACAGCTTCCCCGCCACCGATCCGGTAGGTCAGCTGATACGCATATCCGGAGTCAGGCTTCAACTGCCCCAGCAGGATCGACTGCGGCTCTCCCGTGCGGAGTTTGACGACCTCTGAGCGCTGCAAAAGCGCAGCCGCACTCGTCCCATACGAGACAAAAGCATCCATGTCCTGCCATGCAAGCACGCTCACCGTCACCGAGTCAGCGCTTGGCCGACAAAGCCAGACATTGAAGAGATAAGGCGGCACCACGGCGGATTCCACCTGCCCGCCAGGCCCGGCACCTTTGCCTTTGCCACGATCATCCTTGGCAGGTTTCGTTTCATTTTGGCCGAACGCCATCATCGCCATGACAGCGAACATGGCCAGGGCGCAGAGAATGGAGAGATGCTTCATGGCCGCTCATGATAACTGCCAATGTCAAAAAGGGATCAAGCGACAACCTCGAAATTGTCAGGGTACCGTCAAGACGCTGCTTTCATCCAGCTCCGCCAGCTCACGCAGCTCGGTTGTTGCATACGTTCCCTTGGGAAGATCAAAGCAAAATTGCAGGTCGCCGTTTTCCATTACCTCAAACGTGGAATCGAGCGGACGCAGACGCATCACGCGGCGCTCCTGCCACAAGCCGAAGGCTTCGAGTCCGGCAGTGATGTCTGAGTAACCAGCCAGCAGTTCTTGTTCGAGTCTGCGCACTTCGTCCACACTTTGCAGTTCGCCACTGCCCCACAGGGGCGCAGTGAGTTCGACGATGTCCTTTTCAAACCGCGCGACTTCATCGCCGCGCTGGTTTTCCGGCAGCAGGATGGTGCCGTTGTCAGCGAAGCCGAAGACCTCGCCTGCCAGCGGTTTGTCCCAAGTCCCGCCTGCCATGCGGGCCGCCACCACAACATTGAACAGATGACTGCGGGCAGCAGAAAGCAGGATGCCACGTAGCAGACGATCTCCCGGCGTAAACTCGCCACGAAACATCGCCTGCGCCTTCGCCACATTCTGCCCTTCGTTGCCGAAGCGCTGCGTGCCAAAAAAATTCGGCACACCCTTCTCTTTAATCGCCTCCCAGCGCCGCGCGGCACGTGCTGCATCAAAATCCGGCTCGCGCAGTCGGATGGTGAAGCGATTGCCCAGATGAATGCCCCGCCGCAGCTTGCGCGTGTTGCGGGTAATGCGGAGCACGCGCAGCCCTTCGGATTCCAATGCCGCAGCTTCAGGAGACGCCTGCCCCGGCATGTGCAGGCTGAACCACTGACGCGTGACCGCATGGCGATCCTTCAGCCCACAATGGCTCACCAACCGCCGCCGAATGCCCACTGCGTCCGCCAATCGTGCCGCCGCAGCATTACTGTCCAGATTCCGCTTCTCCGCCCACACGAGGCAATGCTCGCCCTCACCCGAAGGTTCAAATCCGAGCAACTCTTCCACCACAAAATCTTCCGGCTGCACCTTGAAGCGAGCACGACCCAGCGGGCCGCCATGCAAAAAAGGCAGGTCATTCATCATGTTCAAGCCTGCGGACCGCTCACCAGATGTTTCGGTAGATCCGCCACGCGCTCACATCCCACCTGCTCCATCACCTGCTTAAGCTGGCGCTTCAGCATCGTCATCGTGTGATCACCGCCATCTCTGCCGAGCGCAGCGACTCCATACATGAAGGACCGCCCCATGAAGGCAAACTTCGCCCCGCTGGCGAGCGCGCAGGCCACATCCGGTCCAGCGCGAAGACCGCTGTCGATCATCACCGTGGTGCGCTGGCCAAATTTCTTGGCGAGTTCGGTAAGCGGTTTGATGGTGGACTGTCCGGCATCCAACTGGCGGCCACCGTGGTTGGACACAATGAAACCATCCACGCCCAGACCCAGCGCCGTTTCTGCATCCTCTTCGGTAACGACGCCTTTCACGACGAGCTTGCCCTTCCAGCGCTCGCGAATGGCTTTGATTTTCGTCGGATTCAAACGACCCGAGAAAGTCTTGTTCATGAAGAGCCCGAGGTGTTTCATGCTCAGCCCCTTCGGCAGGTAAGGCTTCATTGTCTTGAACTCCGGCGCACCTGCCGCGAGCTGACTGAACGACCACGTGGGATGCAGCATCATCTGGATCACATTGCGCACCGACATGCGCGGCGGAATGGACAGACCATTGCGAATCTCCTTGGGCCGATAGGCAAAGGTGGGCGTGTCCGCGAGAATGACCAGAACCGGAAAACCCGCATCCCGCGCACGATCTAGCAGCTTGTCACGCAGCGCATCCTCAGTGGGATGGTAGAGCTGAAACCACGCCCTCCCCTCCGTGAGCTCGGCCACAGTCTCGATGCTCGCCGTGGCAACCGTGCTGAGCGTGAAGGGGATGTTGTGCTGATGCGCCGCCTTCGCGATGATCTCGGTCGCTTTGGGCCAGACCAGCCCCTGCAAACCAATAGGCGAGACTCCAAACGGCGCATCATAGATGGTGCCAAAGAGTTCCGTCTTCAGATCAGACCCGGGATAATCCCGCAAATACCAAGGCCGCAACTGCACCTGCCGGATCTCCTCGGTATTGCGCTGGAGATTGATGTTTGAAAAACAACCACCCTCCAAATATTCAAAGGCGAAACGCGGCACCCGCTGGCGCGCCCTCTCGCGGAGATGCTCGATGGAGGGATAGTTGGAATTGAATACTTCAGGCATAGGGCGTGATGAAAAACTTCTTTATCGGCAGTAAACGCCGGATTTACAACCTTCCAACACCCACACTGCAAATACCGGAATACACATTGTTCAGCCATCCAGCGCGTGCTGCCTTACTTGACCTCAAACGGAGCATTTGCCGTCGCGGCATGGCCGTTTCCATCACTGACCCACACATGCAGCCGGTATCTGCCGAGCTGCCTCGGTGCCTTCACCTGGGCCTGATCACCCTCAGTCGAGGTGATCGCACCCTCGACCTCAGCAGGCATCCGTAGGCGCTGCCCGGCATCGTGGCCGGTCTCTTCAGGCAGCACGGCCCAGTGCCAGACGAGAGCATCTCCTTCAGGATCTGCGGCCTCAGCGCGAACCTTGAATGCCGTGCCTGCAGCCACTGCTTCCACCGGAGATTCCTTCAGTGGCTGGATCTTAGGAGCACGATTGTGTGGCACCTGTCCGCTCCATTTTTCTTCCAGGACATCCACCGGCCCGGTCGTTTCTCCGTCATGGGTCAGCAGGCCGAACCACGTCGCCGTGGCCTCATACTTCCAGCCCCATACAAACGCGTAGCTCCCCAGACACGCTCCACCCTGCGCGATCACTTCGTCATAACCACGCCGCATCATCTCCGCCTTCTGCGTGCTCGTTTGTTCCAAGGGTGCGCCGGACTTGTTCTTTGGCCTTTCCCAAAAACCCGCCGGCCCCCATTCCGTTACCAGCCAGGGACGTGTCCAGCCTATCTTTGCCAGCTGTCCGCGCAGGGTGAACAAACCGCCATAAGTGTTCACGCCGACATAGTCGAGATGCGGAGCATGTTCGTTCAGCCCCTTCGCCTTCTGTTCGGTCATGCCGGCCACGGCGGTGAAGGTCGGATGCGCCGGATCATTCTCTTTTACCATCAGAGCCAGCTTCTCCAATTGCTGCCAGAAAGCTGGCTGCGAGCCGTCACCCTCCACCTCATTCCCCAGCCCCCACGCCAGCAGCGCGGGATGCTCGCGGAACTGCATCACCACCCGCCTCACACGCTCCTGTTGTCTGGCGCAATGTTCTGGCCTGGCATACGAAAACCATGAGCACTCCGGCTCCAGCCAAATCCCGGCGCTCACCGTCAGCCTCAGCTTCTCCGCCTCCTCCAGTGTCTTCTCCAGTCTATCGGTGCTCCAGGTGCGCAGTGAATTTCCCCCACGTGCCGCCAGGATGTCCAGATGCGTCTCACCACCCGCGCCTTTCACAAAATAGGGCTTCCCGCCGCGCAGCATGCCATTCTTCACATCCACCGTCACTGGCAGAGGTGCGGCGCAGATATACCAAGGGGACAGGATCAGCAGCAGCGCGATGACAAGGGGCATGGGTATGGAAAAACCTGCGCTACCAGATCACTTTCCCTTTTTCATGCCATCTTTCTTTTTGCCTCCCCCCGGTCCCTTGCCTTTTCCCGGCCTCGGGCCACGTCCCTGCGGAAACTCGCCCCGCTCAAGTGCGGCGAACGCCTGCTCCCCAAGGCCAGCATGGATGTGTGCCTTGAGCTCCGCCTGGAGCCTGGCGGCCATTTCGGAATTTTGTTTTGCAAGATCGCGTGTCTCACCAAGGTCCTTGACCACGTCAAAGAGCAGGCCCTCCTTCGTGTCCCAGAAATAGAGCAGTTTGTAGTCTCCTTTGCGAATCGCGGACTGCGGATGCTCCACCTCGACCACCTGATGCCACACAAAACGGTCGATGGGGCGCTTCACCGGCGCATTGCCGCCACTCAGCAGCAATGGCTTCCAACTCCCTCCCTCCACGCCTTTCGGCAGCGCAAAACCGGGGGCGGCAAAATCGAGCACCGTGGCCATGAGATCGTAGCTGATGACGGGAATGGTGCAATTCAGTCCGGCTTTGACGCCAGGGCCGCGAATGATCATCGGCTCACGGATGCCCCCTTCACCGAGATCCCCTTTGCCACCGTTCAGCAGACTGGTGCGGCCACCGTTGTCGGAGGTGTAGATGACGAGGGTGTTCTCAGCAATGCCCAGGTCGTCGAGCTTTTTCAAGACCGCGCCCACGCAGGTGTCGAGATCTTCGGTCATGGCCGCCATTACGGCACGATCCCCGCGCCCTCCTTTATCCGCATTGACCATGCCCTCGTATTTTTTGAGCGTCGCAGCGAGCGCCTGCGGTGTCTGATGCACGGCATAATAGGAAAGCTGCAGGAAGAA